>Ga0126381_100000180_pt1 | contig 69367 bp, 58 predicted proteins | sample PanSoiMetPlot_28_FD_96465 | JGI IMG/M metagenome (GOLD analysis project Ga0126381, IMG submission 96465) | Tropical forest soil microbial communities from Panama - MetaG Plot_28 | ecosystem: Environmental > Terrestrial > Soil > Tropical forest > Bulk soil | place: Panama | collected 2016-02-17 | reverse complement strand
TAGCAATTAGCAATTAGCTAAAACTAATCACTTCCTTTCTTCCGCGCCAGGCGCGCGAGCACCGCCAGCTCCTTCAGATATTGATGAATGGGGCGCGCAGGAGTTCCCCAATACACGGCGCCCTTGCCACGCAGAATTTTATTCGACGGGACGCCGCCTTGCGCGCCCAGAATCGTTCCAGCTTCAATCTTGACATGGTCGGCAATGCCCACCTGTCCGCCGATGATGCAGCCGTCGCCGATCTCGGAGCTGCCGGAGATGCCGGTCTGCGCGGCGATGACGACGTTGTTACCGACGATATCGTTGTGTGCGATGTGCACAAGGTTGTCCAGCTTCGTACCGGAACCGATCACGGTTTTGTCCAGCGCGCCGCGATCGATCGTAGTATTGGCCCCGATCTCCACATAGTCGCCAATCACCAGTTCCCCAATCTGGGGAAACTTGTGGTAGCGGCCGTAAGTCTCATCACGAACATATCCGAATCCATCAGAGCCCAGCACCGCTCCTGCGTGAACGATGACTCGCCGTCCCAGCGTCGTACCCTGGTAGATGACCACGCGCGGGTAGATGTCGCAATCATCCCCGACGATGACGCCCTCACCAATCACGCAACCCGCGCCGATGTGCGAACGCTCCCCGATCACTGCGTTGGCCTCGACAACCGCGTACGCGTCAACTGCGGTTGTGGGCGCAATCTTCGCCGAGGGGTCGACCACAGCCGTTGCATGCACGCCGGGCATGTACGCTTTGTGCGGGTGCACTAACTCACCGGCACGAGCAAAGGCGAATCGTGGATTTTGTGCGATGAGAATCGGTTTCGTTGCCTCGGCGGTGCTTGCGAACTCACCTGCGAGTACAGCGCTGGCAGCTGAAGCCAGTGCTCGCGCGAGATCCTTCTGGTCCTGAACGAAGACCAGGGCCCCGGTTTGCGCCTGCCCGAGGCTGGCGAGCTTAGAGATTTCTGTGTCGGGTTTGCCGATCAGCCGCGAAGCTGTGAACTCCGCTATGGCTTTGAGTGTCTGTGGCATGACGCTTTTATAGCAGGGGCTGGGGACGAGGGGTTAGGCGGCATTGCGGGCGGTTGGATGCTTATGGGTTTGTGCCAGGGTTGGGCGGCGAGGAGCTGTGGTGACTCTTTGTCCAGACGAAGGTGACGAACTCGCCAAAAGCGTTGGATAGGGCGCGCGCTCCGAAGCCTTCCCCAGTGCGCCGCAGAGCGTGCTGCCAGTCAGCCTGGCTCTGAACGCGCCAGGTATTTGAGAGGAAGTTGCTGCCTGTGATCGCCATGTAGCGCGCATAGGCGGGATGCCGCTCCCCATCTGAACCATAGGCGCGAAAGGTCAGATCCAGAACATTCTTTACCCGCGCGCTAAGGCGCTGGTGCTCGGTGTGGAAGTAACGAGGGTCTTCACCCCAGGCGGCTCCCAAGCTCGCCTCCATAGCACTGCTGGTTGAGACTCCCGTCAGACGTATGGCGTAGCGCTTGGCGAATCCTTCCCAGTGCGGCCCATACTCCGAGGGGCTGTTGATGGCAGTTCCGAACCCAGCCGAAAACAAGCCACCAGTCAGGCTCTTGGGGCCAATGGTGGCGCGCGTAAACCACCCCAGCCTCTCCTTCGCTGTGATGGGCTCGTACTCGGCAGGAGTATTGGGGACGACACGAACGTAGTGCGCCACGGTCTTCTTCATGGTCGACGTGTCGAGCGGCCGAGGATCTACGTTTTGCGCCGCAGCTGTTCCCAGCATGAGAGCGACACCGATGCCTAAGACCGTGAGTCGCCCGGGGGCGGCAGGATTTGTCAGGATCACCACTTTCTCCGCTTGAGGCCTATGGTTTGCTGCTGGGCATCTGAGTGAGATGCACAGAGCTGCGAGCAGGAGCATACAGAGTTCAATAGGAATCAGTGATACGGATAGAAAATAAAAAACAAAAGTGAAAGCGCGGTCAAGATCCAGAGACCAGGCTTCAAGTCGGCGGTCTTGCCAGAGACCAGCTTGCAAAGGGGATAAAGAACGAATCCGGCGCAGATGCCGATAGCGATGTTGAAGGTGAAGGCCATCAGCGAGACCACGGCAAAGGCAGGGATCGATTCGGTGTAGTCAGTGAAGTCAATATGGGTGACAGGCGCGAGCATGAAAAGACCGACGATGATGAGCGCCGGTCCATAGGCCTGGGCCGGAATGGACGCGACAAAAGGCGCGAGGAAGAGCGTCAGCAGAAAGCATGTCCCGGTGACGAGCGCGGTGAAGCCAGTGCGTCCGCCGGCCTCGATGCCGGTGGCTGACTCGAGAAAGGCGCCCGAGGTACTGGTGCCGACAACGGGGGCTATACAGGTCGCGATCGCGTCTACCAGCATGGGCCGTTCGATCTGCGGCAGGTTTCCCTTCTCGTCGAGAAAGCCGGCGCGCGCCGAGACGCCGATAAGGGTTCCCATGGTGTCGACGAAGGCCATGATGAAGATGGTGAGCACGACGGGAAACGCTCGCCATGTGAGCGCGCCGCGAAAGTCGAGCTGCCACAGGACAGGCGAGATGCTGGGAGGCATGCTGACGAGGGCTCGGGGAGCGGGCGCGACTTTGGTGAGAAAGCCGGCCAGGGCTGTGATCACAATTCCCAGCAGGATGGCGCCGGGAACCTTGCGAACCACGAGCACCGTCAGCACCACGAAGCCGAACATCGCCAGCAGCACGGGAGCGGAAGTGAGATTACCGGCTTCGACCGGCGCTCCCGGGAGGCCGAGACGGACGACGCCGGTCTCGTTGAGTCCGATGAAGGTGAGGAACAGTCCCATCCCGACAGCAAAGCTGAAGCGCAGCGATGGCGGTACGCCTTCTACCGCCCAGCGGCGTAGATGGAGCACGGTTAGCAGGACGAAGAGCAAGCCGGCGATGAAGATGGCAGCCAGCGCCGTTTGCCACGGAATACCCAGAAGCTTGCACACAGTAAAGGCAATGAAGGCGTTTTCGCCCATGTAAGGCGCGATGGCGAAAGGGCGGTTGGCATAGAACGCCATCAGGTAACAGCCGATGACCGCGACCAGCGCAGTTGCGACGAACGCCGGCCCTTCGGGGATTCCTGCGGCCGAGAGGATTCCGGGGTTGACCACCACGATGTACGACATCGTGGTGAAGGTGGTGAGTCCGGCCACGACCTCTCGAGCCAGGGTTGTGTGATGGACTTCGAAGGCGAAGAACCTTTTCAGACGGTCCAAGTGTGCCCCGCGGCAAAACGGATTCACTGCTGGTGCGTCAACGCTGATCATAGCAAGCGGCGCATGCCTGCCCAGGAGATTCGCCGAAAAGCGACTGCAACGAAAGATACTTACGGTAACGACCTGGAACTCGTATCGAGAACGCCGGCCAGAAAGCATTCTGGAGGCGGAAAGTTTCCTGCTGCCGGGAAGGAACGGAAAGGTTCGGCCAGAGATGGGTCGCCAACAAAGTCCTTGAACCATGAACGAAGCGTCAGTCAGAAGCCCTCATTTGCCTTTGGTTTCCATTGGGCCTGCTTCTGTGACGAACTGCGGTTGCGGCAAGGCAGTTCCCGCAAGGACGCAACAATCTGCGCTCTCTTAACAAGGTCACGGATAAGTCACTGAAAGTACAAGGGGTTCGAATGGAAGGCGAAGTGCCTAGTACTGGCCGAAGGCCTTGGTAGTGGACGACTCCGGAGGAGATATGCGATTGAAAACCCTGCTGGCCATCGGCGCCCTGTGTGTTTGTCTAACCGCGACGACGGCCTTTGCTCAGAACTTGGTTACCAATGGAAGTTTTGAAACAGGTGACTTCAGCGGCTGGACAGAAGGTGGGAACTTCGAATTCACCCAGGTGACTAGCGGTGCATTCGACTCTTACACAGGCGCTGAGGACGGCACCTGGTACGCCACGATGGGACCGGTAAGCTCGGATGGCACGCTGAGTCAGACGCTCACCACCGTCGCTGGCGCGCAGTACACCGTAAGTTTTTGGTTCGCGTCGGTGGGTGACAACCCCAGCGACTTCAGCGCTTCGTGGGATGGCACGGTGTTGCTCAGCTTGACGAATCCGAATACCGGGGCAAACTGGACGCAGTTTACCTTCCAGGTGACCGGAACCGGCAGCGACACTCTGCAGTTTGCTTTCCGCGACGATCCGGCTTATCTCGCACTTGACAACGTTTCCGTTACTGAAAACAGCGGCCAGAGCGTTCCGGAGCCGAGCAGCTTCCTGCTGCTGGGAACCGGCGTGCTTGGCTTGGGCGGTATTGCTCGCCGCAAGCTCGGTCTGTAAGCCAACCCAGACAGCCCGCTTAGGCGGTTGCTGACAAGCTGATCGAGGGCACCCGTGAAGGGTGCCCTTGGTTTTTGCGGCACATTCCACAAGGCGCGGCCTCTCTCCGCCAGATTAACCCCTGAGAATTTAGAATTCATCGAGTATTGGCTAACCTGGAACAACCCGCATCCGCGGTTCGCCCAGAACTGCAGTTTCGCGACGGAGATTTGGCCAAGGAGAACCTGGCCCAAATCCGGCAGATCGCGCCGGCGCGAGTGTACGAGACACTCGCGGCCCTGTTGCCGGCAGCTCCGGACACGGATGCCACGGTCAACCAGTTCCAGCGCCTGGTGGAGACGGCCTCTGCCGAGATGTTGCGCTTGCTGGAAAAGAATCCTTCGCTGGTCCACTATGCCGTCGTCATCTTTGGCCATAGCGCCTGGCTCAGCGAGACCCTGATCCACAATCCCGACCTCTTCCACGCCTTCGTACGCGAGCGGCGGCTGGACCGCACGCGCTCGCGCGAAGAGCTACAGGAAGATTTTGCGCGCATGCGCTCGCGGTCGTTCGAGACGGACACCGCCGCGCTTCTGGCCCGCTTCAAGCGGCGGGAGTACATCCGCATCATGCTGCGCGATGTGCTGGGGATCGCGACCCTGGCGGAGACGACGGCAGAGATCTCGGCGCTCAGTGACGTGCTGATCGAGGAGGCATTGCGCGAGGTCGACGCGCAGCTCCAGCATCGCTATGGAACGCCGCAGCATGTCGACGCCGAGGGAAAAGTGGTGGACTCGCGCTTTGCCGTGCTGTCGCTCGGAAAGCTGGGCGGAAATGAGTTGAACTACAGCTCCGACATCGATTTGCTGTATCTCTACGACGGCGGGCTCGAGCCGCAGGGGATGGAAATTTCCAACCGCGAGTACTTCATCCGCCTGGCGCAGCAAACCACGGAGTTGCTGTCACGGCATACGCGAGAAGGGCGGGTGTTTCGCATCGATCTGCGCTTGCGGCCGCAGGGCGGCGAAGGCGAGCCGGCGGTCCCGCTGAATCACGCGATCTACTACTACTCGCGCGTGGCCCACGACTGGGAACTGCAGGCCATGATCAAGGCGCGGCACTCGGCGGGAGATGTGGGGCTGGCGCGCGAGTTCGTGCGTGCCATCCAGCCCTATGTGTATCGCCCTGAGCTGAACTTTGCGGCCATCAAGACAGCACTGGAGACGCGGGAGAAGATCGGGAGCCATCGCCGCAAGAACCTGCTGAAGCAGGTGGCGCAGAGCGGAATCGACGTGAAGATCGATCGTGGAGGCATTCGCGACATCGAGTTCCTGGTGCAGTGCCTGCAGCGCGTGTATGGCGGCGGTGAGCCGTGGCTGCGATCGCGGGGAACTTTGTTCGCCCTACAAAAATTGCACGATAAGGAACACATCAGCGGTAAGGATTTCCAGAACCTGACGAACGCGTACGAGTTTCTGCGCAATCTGGAGCACCGCCTGCAACTCCAGCAGGGGCAGCAGACGCATCGCTTGCCGCAATCGCGGGTTGAGCTGCAGGTGCTGGCCCGCAGTTTGACGCGCGAAGGGACAAACCCTCCCGCGCCGGAAGAGTTCCTGGCGCATGTGCAGCGGCGCATGGGAGCAGTAGCGGAGATCTATCAGCGCGTCATCTATCACGAGCAGAGCCATGATCAGGGGACGGTGAAGTTCGAATTGCAGCCTGAAGTTGCTGCTACGCCCGAGAGTTCGTACAGCCAGATGATGCAGCGGCTGGCGGTAGATTCGCCACAGCTGCGGGAGATCGCCGGGCGGGACGATCTTTCGCAGCACGCGCGACGCAATCTCGACCGCTTTCTCAGCTCGGCGGGCACGACATCGGAGCGCTATGGCGCGGTGCTGCGATACCCGGAGCTGGTGGAGCGCGCGCTGACGATCTTCGAGCTCAGCGAGTTTCTGACGGACATCCTGGTCCGTTATCCGGCGGAGGTATCGCTACTGGAGCGGGTCGCCGAGGGTGCGCAGAACCCGGGAGAAGCCTTGTTCGAAAGCGAGTCACGCGGCGGCGCTGCGCTTGAAGATCCCGTGTTTGCGTATCTGGCACGCGGAAAGGTCGATCGCGATGAAGCGATGTCGATCCTGCGACAGCACTATCGGCGGCGTGTATTTCTGTCAGGAGCGCAGGACCTGTTTCAGGCGCGCGATGTGTTCGAGTCGCTCGCAGAGAACACCGCGTCGGCCGATGCTGCCATGCAGGCCGCACTGGCAATTGCGGCTCCGGTGGGACGGTTCAGCGTGATGGGACTGGGGCGGCTGGGGGTGCGCGAGTTCGACTTGCTGTCCGATGCGGATGTGCTCTTCGTCTGCGATGAACATCATCAGGGCGAAGCAACGCGGCGCATCGCCGAACGATTGATGGAAGCTCTCAGCGCGTACACCCGCGATGGGACTGTGTTTCCCGTTGATGCGCGCTTGCGGCCGCACGGGCGTGAAGGGGAACTGGTGGTTACGCCGGCACAGTTGGCTGCGTACTTTCGCGACGAGGCGAAACCATGGGAGGCGCCGACGTATCTGAAGCTGCGCTATGTGGCCGGCGATGTCGAGGTCGCCGATCGTGCGTTGCAGGCGGTGCAGGCCGGGATCTGGGAGCTGGCGAGGAGGCCGCAATTCGATACCGAGCTGGTGGAAATTCGCGAGCGGCTGGAACGCAGTGAAGGTGCGCAGAATTTCAAGACGTGTGCCGGGGGAATTTATGACGTAGATTATGTTGCCGGGTCGCTGCAGGCGCGACATCAGGTTTGGCTGGCGGGGAATTTGCGCGATCGATTGCAAGGGCTGTGCGATCGAGGGCTGCTCGATGACGAGGAGTGCCGGCGGCTCATTGAGGGCACACATTTTCTGCGCACGCTGGAACATGCTGTTCGCCTGGTCAGCGGACGTGCGAGAAAGTGGATGCCGGTGGCGGATCATCCGCGGCGGGCAGTGCAGAAGCTGCTGTGGAAGATGTTGGGCACGAGTGACGGCTTCAACCCGGAGATGCGTTTGCGGGAAATGCTGGGAGGCACACGGGAGATTTATCTCGCGCACGTTCGGGGGTGAAGAAACGGCGCTACCGTCTGCCAGGGTCGGGGCCGCTCTGTACCGCGGGCTTACGACCGCGGCCGACATAAAATTGTGTCTTCCCCCTCCTCTTCGATTGGGTGTTGTGCGAGAGATTCAGACAGCAGTGGGATGTGTACCTCATCACACGTACGGGTGACTCACACCAATGTGTGATGCGCAAACATGCGTTTTTATTGAACCTCACAGTCGCTGGTGATAACGTTAAATGGTTCGGGATTCGGCGGTAAGCGTTTCTGATCCGGACGCGGCAGATGCAGGCCGTGATGGTCCACCGGTCGCTGTCTTCATAATGCTTCAGGTTTTCCGGCAAATTGCCGGTTCTGCGCGTGCTTGCTCTCCCGACGCGGCTGTCTTCAGCCCGGGATCCTTTACTACTCAAATTTCTCGAGGTGCCTTGTGGCGTCTTCTTACAACGGAATTCCTTTGCCCTCCAGCGGTACAAAGATAACCTTCGACAGTAAGTTCGTCATTCCTGACAATCCCATCATCCCCTTCATCGAAGGCGACGGAACGGGACGCGATATCTGGAAAGCGTCGGTGCGGGTCTTCGATGCGGCCGTCGACATTGCTTACGGTGGCAAGCGCCGTGTGTCGTGGTACGAGGTGTTCGCCGGGGAGAAGGCGATGGACCGCTTCAAGACGTGGCTGCCGGACGACACGGTCGCGGCCTTTCGCGATCTGCGTGTCGGAATCAAAGGTCCACTGACGACGCCTGTCGGTGGCGGGATTCGTTCGTTAAACGTTGCGTTGCGGCAGATCCTCGATCTGTATGCGTGCGTGCGTCCGGTGAAGTACTACAAGGGCATTCCTTCGCCGGTGAAGAATCCCCAGCGGATGGACATCGTAATCTACCGCGAGAACACGGAAGACGTGTATGCCGGAATCGAGTGGAAACAGGGGACGCAGCAGGCGAAAAAGCTGATCGACTTCATCAACAACAAGATGCTGGCGGGGACGAACAAGCGTGTGCGCGAGGATTCCGGTGTCGGCATCAAGCCTATCTCGATCACCGGTACGAAGCGCCTGGTGCGCATGGCTATCAAATACGCTCTGGATAACAATCGCAAATCGGTCACGATCGTGCACAAGGGAAACATCCAGAAGTTCACCGAAGGCGCTTTCCGCGAGTGGGGCTATGAGCTGGCGACGCAGGAATTCCGCGAGCGGGTAATTACCGAGCGCGAGAGCTGGATTGTCGATAACCTGGACCGCAATCCCGGGCTGACGGTGGAAGAGAACGCGAAGCTGGTGGAACCCGGGCTGGAGTTTGCGCCGCAGGATTTCCGCAATGCGCTCTACAAGGAAGTGAAGGGCGTGATCGACAGCATCTACCTGACGCACGGCAACGGCGCGTGGAAGTCGAAGCTGATGATCAACGATCGCATTGCCGACAGCATCTTCCAGCAGATCGTTACCCGGCCGGACGAGTACGCGGTGCTGGCGACGCCGAACCTGAATGGCGATTACATCTCGGATGCGGCGGCGGCGCAGGTCGGCGGACTGGGAATCGCGCCGGGAGCCAACATTGGCGATCAGCATGCGATCTTCGAAGCCACGCACGGCACGGCGCCGAAGTATGCCGACAAGGACGTCATCAATCCGGGCTCGGTGATGCTGTCGGGCGTGATGATGTTCGACTTCATGGGCTGGCACGAGGCGGCGCGGCTGATCGAAGACTCGCTCGAGCAGACCATCCAGCAGAAGAAGGTGACGTACGATTTTGAACGGATGCTGGAAGGCGCGACCAAGGTGAAGACCAGCGAGTTTGCGTCTCATATGATCCAGAACATGGCGCCGGTGGCGGTCGGAGCGACGAGATAGAAGGCTGTCGGCGGTCGGCTAAATTCAATCAATTCTTTATCCCGCTCTGGATCGGTTGAACAACCGATCCACAGCGGTATTACGCGTCTGCAGACATTTATTACCGACAGCTGACGGCTGATGGCTGTCAGCTTCTACAGAGAGGACTCATGCGCAAAAAAGTGACAGTGGTTGGTTCGGGAAATGTGGGCGCGACGGCCGCCCACTGGCTGGCGTCGAAGGAGCACGCCGATGTGGTGCTGATCGACATCATCGAGGGTGTACCGCAAGGTAAGGGTCTGGACCTGCTTCAGGCCATGCCCATTGAGAAGCGTGACGCCTATGTGCTCGGCACGAACGATTACGCCGACACCGCGAACTCTGACATTGTGGTAATCACTGCCGGCATCCCGCGTAAGCCGGGGATGAGCCGTGACGACCTGCTCAACACCAACTACAAGATCATGAGCGATGTGGTAGGAAAAGCTGTCCAGTACTCACCTAACTGCATCCTGATCATCGTTTCCAACCCGCTCGATGCCATGGCGCAGGCGGCTTACAAGCTGAGCGGCTTCTCGCGCAATCGCGTGATCGGCATGGCCGGAATTCTTGATTCGGCGCGTTTCCGGGCGTTTATCGCGAAGGAACTGGACGTCTCTGTAGAGAACGTGACGGCGTTCGTGCTGGGCGGGCATGGCGATACCATGGTGCCGCTGCCGCGTTATTCAACCGTTGCGGGGATTCCGATTACCGAGTTGATGGACAAGGAGACGATCGATCGCCTGGTGCAGCGCACGCGCGATGGCGGAGCGGAGATTGTTAAGCACTTGAAGACGGGCAGCGCTTACTATGCACCGTCGGCGGCCGTGGCTGAGATGGTGGAAGCGATCCTGAAAGACAAGAAGAAGATTGTCCCCTGTGCTGCGTACCTGGAAGGAGAGTACGGGATCAAGGGACTGTTCGTCGGCGTGCCCTGCAAACTCGGGTCGAATGGCATCGAGAAGATCTTCGAGATCAAGCTGACGCCGGAGGAGCACGCTGCACTGAAGAAGAGCGCTGATTCGGTGAAGGAGTTGGTCGGCGTTATCGGAGTGTAGGCCGTTCCCAAAATCTAATCACTGCTTCAAACGAAAATCCCCACCCAGGCAAACGAAGCTTGGGTGGGGCACCCGCCTGAAATTTCAAAGCCCCTGATATCCACAGGACAGGTGCCGATTTAATCAATAATTGATCTTGACTGGGAACGTGGGTGAACTATGATGTTTGAAACATTTTGTGCCGAAGTTGTTTTGGATGGCGACCACGCAACAAACCTTCACATCCCGCCAAGTGATGGCGCACACCGGCATCAGCGCGCGCCAGCTTCAGTGGTGGGATGAGCGCGGCATCGTAGTTCCAGCCCGCGAAGGACACAAGCGCATCTACTCCATTGACGACCTGGCCGAAGTCGCCGTGCTGTGCGAGCTGCGCCGGCGCGGTTTCTCCCTGCAGAAGATCCGGCGGGTGGTCCGCTTCCTGCAAAAGGAGCTGGGAAAGCGGCTGGTAGAGACGGTGCGTGCCGCCTCGGAATACCACCTGCTGACTGATGGCCGGCATATCTACCTGGAAGATTCCGCCCGTGGCGTGGTTGACCTGCTGAAAAACGCGCGGCAGCCGATGTTAACGGTGTGCCTGAGCGACACCATTCACCGCGTGCTCGATCCGATCGAGGGTGGGATGCGGCGGAAGAAGCGGCCGGTTGTCAGCAGCGCGGTCAGGAGTTCGCAGCGGAGAACGCCAAGTCGCGCCGACGCGCGCGGAAGAAAGCGCAATGCGTCGGTACGTCATCTTATCGAGCGACGTGGCAAGGCTTCTTGAAAGTCCTCAAGGAGGGCACATGATCGGAGAAATCAACGTGCTGAGCGAGTGGATCCCCGAACAGATGGAGCCTGGAACGATTTTCGTGCTGGAGAATGCTGGCGAGGTCGGCGAGCGCGACGATCCCTATTGGGCTGTCCTGTCGTGTCCGTCATGCGGGCAGCTTGGTCTGGTGACGCGAAAGCAAGTAGGAGGATTGCTGCCGGTGATGTGCGGCTCGGACCGCTGCTCGGCGCAGTTCTTCATTCGCGATGAGCAGATCATGCCGCGGAAGCCAAGTTAGTTGCCGGTTGTCCGTTGACGACGGCGTGAGATTGTGAGGCACGGCTGTGGCCGTGCCTTTTCTCTTGCGCGCATTTTCAGGCGTCCCCAATTCATCAAAATTTAATTTTGCGACCGATCGCGTGCGCCAGTATCTCTAGCGGAGAAGTATGAGATCGCCTTGTTGTCTGGGGCAGAGGACGGTGAACACAGACGATGAATTACGTCATGCTGTTGGCCCTGGGCATTGGATTTGTTGCGGGATTGCGCTCGCTGACTGCGCCGGCGTTTGTGGCCTGGGCGGCCCATCTGCAGGCGCTTAACTTGCGCGGGAGTCCGTTGGCGTGGATGGGATCACCGATCGCGGTGGGGATCTTCACGCTGCTGGCAATTCTGGAGTTGATTAGCGATGTGCTGCCGAAGACGCCGCCGCGGACCGCGCCACTGGGATTGATTGCGCGGATCATCATGGGAGGGCTGTGCGGAGCCTGTATTTATGCGGCTGGGGCAGCTGTGCCGATTACGGGAGCAGTTGTGGGGATCGTTGGAGCGTTGATTGGAACCTATGGGGGATATTACGCACGGCGGTGGTTGGGGAGCAGGCTTGGGGTGAAGGATGTGCTGATTGCGATTCCCGAGGACATTCTGGCGTTTGTGCTGGCGTGGTGTGTTGTGCGGTAACCGAGTGGCCCCCGAAACAGGAGAAGCGCGCGGGGCTACATGAGGCGCGGTTTGGCGGATACGGCGTAGCGTGTAACAATGCCAATATGCTGAAATTACTTTCTCTTGGAACAACTCTACTGGCGACTGGCGCGATGCTGGTCGGAAGCGCGGTGGCGCAGCAGTCGACCAGTTCACAAACATCTGCGGCGAAGCCCGCGGGAGCGCAAAGCCAGCAGGCGGCGCCGTCAGGCCAAGCGGCTCCCGCCAAACCAGCGACTGGAGCGCAGAGCACAACTGCGCCGGCAAACAGTGCCATGGATGCGGCCCTTCCGACGCAGAAGGACAAGCTGAGTTACGCGATCGGCATGAATATTGGCAAAGGCCTGCATAAGGATTCGATCGACGTCGATCCGAACATGATCATGCGTGGCTTAAAAGATGGCATGGCGGGCGGCACCACTCTGATGACCGATGAGCAGGCGCAGGCGGCGATCACGGAATTGCGGACGCAAATGATGGCGAAGATGGCGGCCGAGCACCAGAAGGAAGCCGAAGCCAATAAGAAAGAGGGCGAGGCGTTTCTGGCGGCCAATAAGACGAAGCCTGGCGTGGTCACGCTGCCGAGCGGGTTGCAGTACAAAGTGTTGAAGGATGGGACGGGGCCGAAGCCTGCCGCGACGGACCAGGTGAAGTGCAATTATCGCGGGACGCTGGTTAACGGAACCGAGTTCGATAGCTCGGCGAAGCATGGGGAGCCGATTACGTTTCCGGTGAATGGGGTGATCAAGGGATGGACGGAGGCGCTCCAGCTGATGCCGGTCGGGTCGAAGTGGCAGCTGTATGTGCCGGCGGATCTGGCCTATGGCGAGCGTGGGGCGGGAGATGTGATTCCTCCAAACTCGACCCTGATTTTTGATGTGGAGTTGTTAGCGATTGAGAAGCCGCAGGCGCCGGCAGCCCCGGCGACTCCGTCGGGGGCGGCGGCTGCGCCGAAACAATAGTGGTGCAAACGCCCACTCATTCGAAGATCGAATGAGTGGGGCACCCACCCTCAGATCTCCTCGGGGCTGAAGCCCTGTATTTTTGCGGCTCGTAAACGGCCCGGCTGAAGCCGGGCCCTTTCAAAGCCCCTACCTTTAGAAACGCACACTACGAAGATCCTTAGCGCAGGGCGTCTTCGACTTCGCTTAGCCAGTCGGGGCGCTTGAGGACTTCGCGCGGTTTGGGGCCGTCGGCGGCGCCGACGATGCCGTCGCGCTCCATCAGATCGATGAGGTGAGCGGCGCGGCCGTAGCCGATGCGCAGGCGTCGCTGCAACAGCGACGTGGAAGCCTTGCCGTATTCCAGCACAATCCGCACGGCATCCTGATAGAGCTCGTCGTGATCGTCTTCGCCTGAGCCATCGCCGGCGCCACCGCCTGCGGAGTCGCTGTCCTCGCGCGGAGCCTGCAGGAAGTTCTCCTGATACTGCGCCTGTCCCTGGGCGCGCCAGAACTCAACCACAGCCGCGATTTCCTTTTCCGTCACGAAAGGTGCGTGCACGCGATGCACGCGTGCGGAGCCATTGGGCAGGTACAGCATGTCGCCGCGGCCAAGCAGGGCCTCGGCGCCGTTGGAGTCGAGAATGGTGCGCGAGTCGACCTTCGTCGCCACGCGGAAGGAGATGCGGGCGGGGAAGTTCGCTTTGATCAGGCCGGTGATGACGTCGACCGACGGGCGCTGCGTCGCGAGCACGAGGTGAATGCCTACGGCACGCGCCATCTGCGCCAGGCGCGTGATGGACGCTTCGACGTTCTGGCCATCGAGCATCATCAGGTCGGCGAGTTCGTCGATGATGATGACGATGTAGGGCAGCGGGCGGGAATCTTCATCACTGTCGGAGAAGAGGCTGGCGCTCGAGTCGAAGAGCTTGTTGTACTGGTCGATGTTGCGCACGCCTTTTTCGGCGAGAACTTTCAGCCGGCGCTCCATCTCGATCACGGCGTTACGCAGCGCGTTGGACGCGAGCTTCGGCTCGGTGATGATCGGGGTGTGCAGGTGCGGCACGCCTTCGTAGTTGCCAAGCTCAAGGCGCTTCGGGTCGACGAGGATGAGGCGGACTTCCTGCGGCGTCGCCTTGTACAGGATCGACATGATGAAGGCGTTGATGGCGACGCTCTTGCCCGAGCCGGTGGAACCCGCGATGAGCAGGTGCGGCATGGTGTTGAGGTCGGCGGTGACGATGCGGCCGTTGATGTCCTTGCCCAGTGCGAGCGTGAGCTTCGACTTCGAGCCGAGGAATTCCTGCGCTTCCACGACCTCACGCAGCCAGATGGTTTCGCGCTCGTGATTCGGGACCTGGATGCCGACCGTCGATTTACCCGACATGCGCTCGATGAGGATGCTTTCGGCGCGCAGGGCGAGGCAGAGGTCGTCTGACAGGTTCGTGATGCGGCTGTATTTGATGCCGGCCTCGGGCTTGAACTCAAAGGTGGTAACAACGGGGCCAGGGTTGATCTGCACGACCTGACCGCGGACGTCAAACTCCGCGCATTTTTCGGATAGCACCTGCGCCAGGATTTTGAGCTCCGATTCGTTGACGGTACCGTGCTCGTCAGGGCGATGGAGGAGTGTGGTCGAGGGCAGTTTGAAGCTGCCGACCAGGCGCGGCATCGTCGTTTTGCCGTGAGGCGTGGCGTCGGCGCGGGTGCCCATGGCGATGTCGTCGGCCGGCGCTGCGGCTTCGGGCTGAGGCTGGGAGGCAGCTTTCTCCTCGCCGTCGAACATGCGCTCGATGCCAGTTTTGGCATGAGGAGCGCCGGGAGCGGGAAGCGGGGGGACGGTCGCCTGCGCGGGCTCAGGCTCTTCTGCGATCTGGCGTTTCGGGATGAGCTGCGCCGTCACCACGGGCTTCGCGTTCGCAGCGGCTGCACGCTTCTTCTCCAGCTCCTTCGCGGCTTTCTTGCGCGCTCGCTCCATGCGCCAGTCGGCAAAGCGGTCCATTGCGGCGTAAACGAAGCCGAAGCGCGTTTGCGACCAGATGCGGACTGCTCCGAAGGAGAACGCCGTCGAGAGATAAAGCGCGACGGCGATCACGGCGAGGCAGATCAGGTACGCGCCGACTACGTTGAAGTAGTGGATGAGCGCGTCGGCGACGATGCGGCCGAGCAGGCCTTCGGAAGGGATCGCGCCCATCCAGCGCACCGGCCAGGGCAGCAGGCCGATGAAGCCGGCGAGGAAGGTGACGAGCGCCGCGGCGCCAATTGTTTTCGCGTACGGCGAAGTGATGGGCCGCGAGCGGAGCCAGTTCAGCGAGTACATCGCCAGGAATGCGGGTAGCAGGAAGGCGGCTACGCCGAAGAGTTGCAGCGTGAGGTCGGCGACGAATGCGCCGACTACGCCGATCCAGTTGTGCGCGGGCTTGCCGCCTGTCGGATTGGCCGCGGTGTTGAGTGACGGATCGAGCGGCGAATACGAGACGAGCGCGAGGACGAGGAGGACCGCGAAGACGAAGAGCAGGAAACCGATCAGCTCGTTGAGCCGACGGTTGCCTGTGGGCGTGAATGCGCGAACGGAAAACATGCTGGCGTTGGGCCGTTGGGCAGAGCGCTTGCGAGTCATAGTTCAGTTCGCCGCAAGCAGACAGAAATCGCCAACGCGCAGATGTAGACAGCGCACGGCGGCGCCCAGGGGCCGATGCGGGTTTGCCGATTACCGAGCCGAAACGCCAGAGACATACGATTATCCCAAGAAAGCAACGAGATGCGCCGGAGGAATGGAGGAGCCGGGGGTGGCTAAGTTGGTTCGGAGGAAAGCAGTTGTCAGTTGCCGGTTGTCAGTTGTCAGAGGAGCGCCCCGCCCTAGCCAAAGGAACGCTAGAACGGGACACGCAAGTAGCAAGGTCGTTCGGGCCTTGCTGGCTCATCCCCCGTAGTGCCCGATATATCCCAGCAGCAGAACCGCGATGCCGAAGAGTATGCGGTAGACAACGAAGACGGTCAGCGTCTTTGTCTGCAAATACCGGATGAACCAGGCTATGGTCGCGTAGCCTACTATCGCCGAGACGATCATTCCGACGACAAAGCCTGTTGCCATCCCCGCGGGAAGGCCGTGTTTCATCACATGATGGAACTTTAGCAGCGCGGCTCCGGCGATGATCGGCGTGGAGAGCAGGAAGCTGAAGCGCGCAGCGGCTTCGCGCGTGAAGTTGCGGAAGAGGCCGCCGGTGATGGTGATGCCGGAGCGTGAGACGCCGGGGATTACGGCGAACGCCTGCAGCACACCCACGGTCATGGCATCGCCGAAGGTGATCTGCGGCAGCGGCTTTTCGAAGCGGCTCATGCGCTCGGCCCACCACATGATGATGGCAACGATGATCAGCATCGCGGCAACAAGTGCCGGCGCACGGAAGGTCGTCTCGATGTGCTTCTCCAGCAGCGCTCCGGCGAGGCCGGCGGGTATGGTCGCGGCGATCATGTACCAAAGCAGCTGCCGCTCGCGGCGCTGCTCTTCGGGAGTGAGGTCGGGCTGGTTGTCGCTGGTTTCGGAGAAGCGGACGACCTTGCCGCCAAGAGCGGCGCGGATGATCTGAATCCACGTACGCCAGAAGTAAAGCAGGATGGCGAAGAGCGTGCCCGCGTGAAGCGCGACGTCGAAGGTGAGGCCCGGGTCGCTCCAGTTGGCCAGGCCGAGCCTGGTCACGAGCCAGGGAACCAATGCCAGGTGAGCTGTGCTGGAGATGGGCAGAAATTCAGTGAGGCCCTGGACGATGCCAAGGACAATCGCTTCAAAAATGGGCAATTATTCCACCGTGTTGCCCCAGGTGGGCATTTTGTTCGTCACCATGTATACCAGACGCTCGCCGCGGCTGGACCAGTCGGTGTCGTTGGGGTATTGCGCAACTAGCTTCTTTGCGATGTTGAGCGCGCGCGAGGCGGACTCGTCGGCCTTCTTCTGGTCGTTGGCGGTTTTGTAGATCTCGATGAGCGCAGAGTAGCGCCAGGCGGCCTTGTAGAGGGCTTCAGGCGTCTTTGGCGATTGCGGATGCTCGTCGGCATACTTCATGTACAGAGCGGCTTCCGTCTCGGGGCACTTGGCTTCGGCCTGCCACTCGCCACACAGCTTGTTCTGGATGAGATGGTAAGCGGCGAGGTCCGCCCACTTGGTGTGCGGAAATTTCTTCATCACCTGGCGCATGTAGTCTTCGTTGATCTGGTAGCGAAGCGCTGGATCGCGCATCTTCGCCGAAGGCCGTGAGGCGGCATCTTCGGATTCGATCTGCCAGCGAATGTCGGCGGCCCGGTAAGCCGCCTCGGGCGCCAGCGGTGACTGCGGAAAGTACTCAGCGATGCGCGCGTAGAGACGCATGGCGTCCTGCGCTGCGCCGCGACGGCCGCCTCGCTTGCTGGCTTCCATCTCGCTGTCGAAGGCCTCGCCAAAGAGGATCTTGTCGCCATCGGGCGTGGAGGTCAGGATGACGCCTTTGTCCTCAATCCAGCCGGTGACGTTGCGGTCGGCTTCGTTCTCGGGATCGACGCTAACCTCGACCGTGCCGACGACATTCAGCCAGCCGGGCGCGCGTTCCATCACCGCGACTTCGCGGCCACGCCCGATATTGGAGAGCTTGGCCGACTGGGCGCTGGGACTGACGTAGATCACGCCTTCGCGCAGCATCACGCCGCGCTGGATAGCGTTGGGCCCGAAGGCGGCGGCGGGCAGGCAGGCGAGGATGAGGGTCAACAGTGCGAATCTGGGGAACACGTTGGTACTCCTGGCTGCAATAACCATAGCCGATTGCGATGTGCAGGGAAAGCGGCCGAGGCTGGCAGGGCGCAAGCGGCGTTTTGATCGCTGTTTCAAAAGGCTACAATGACTGATTCGCATGAGCATTGCTGAGAATCTGGCGGCAATCCACGAGCGCATCGCTCGGGCTGCGCGGCAGGCAGGCCGAACTCCCGAGGATGTCGCGTTGATGGCGGTGACGAAGACCGTGCCCGCAGCGCGGATTGCCGAAGCGTATGAGGCGGGGCATCGCTTGTTCGGCGAGAACCGCGTGCAGGAGTTTGCGGACAAGGCTGGCGCATTGGCTCGGCTGGCCGACGCCGAGTTTCACATGATCGGGCATCTGCAGTCGAACAAGGCCTCCAAGGCGGCGGAGATTTTTCACGCGGTGGATTCGGTCGATTCGGCGAAGCTGGCCGAGCGGCTGAACGTGGCGGCGGCGAAGTTGGGCAAGACGGTCGACGTGTTGCTTGAGATCAACATCGGCGGCGAAGAAGCCAAGAGCGGGGTTGCGCCGGAGTCGGAGGAGCTCGAGAGGATTCTGGCGGGTGGGGAGCAGTGGTCGAGCCTGCGGATTCGCGGATTGATGACGGTGCCGCCGTTCATGGAAGATCCGGAGGGCGCGCGGCCGTATTTTCGGCGATTGCGAGAGCTTCGGGATCAGTTGGCGAGAAGGGATCTGGCGGGCGTGAAACTGGAGACGCTGTCCATGGGGATGTCGCATGACTTCGAGGTGGCGATCGAGGAAGGCTCGACGTGCGTGAGGATTGGGACGGCGATTTTCGGGGAGCGGGAGAAGGAATAGCTTCGAGCGGCGAGCTACGAGCTAAGAGCTAAGAGCTAAGAGCTAAGAGCTAAGAGCTAAGAGCCATTCGTGATCACCATTCGCGACACTCCAGCAGGGGCGACCTTTCAGATACGCGTGCAGCCGCGCGCGCGGAAGAATGCGATTGTTGGGAAACTCGGCGATGCGCTGAAGTTGGCCCTGACTGCTCCGCCGGTTGAAGGGCGCGCGAATGAGGCTTGTATCGTTTTTCTGGCGGAGCTTTTGAATGTGGCGCGATCGTCGGTTACGATAGCGAGCGGAGAAAGCAGCCGAAACAAAGTGATTCGCGTGGCGGGATTGTCCGCCGAGCAGGTGCGGGAGCGGCTGTTGAAGCGGCATTCAGGTTGAGAGACATCGCCGATTGCGAACAACAACAGATCCTTCGACTGCGCCGCCGCCCGATCCGCAACCGAGAGGATCGGAAAAACATTGCGGAGGCTCCGCTCAGGATGACAATCTCGATGGATTGTATCGGTGACATCCACGCGAGCGACTCGTCCTGTCCGTATCGGTACATCTTGAGCCGCAGGGGCGACTGAAAGCTGACGATTCATGTCTACTACCACACAACCGACAACCACCATGACGCTGGCGCAGCGATGGCGCGACATTCGCACCGGGTTCGAACGGCCTTTCTGGGTCGCGAATGTCACCGAGCTTTTTGAACGCCTCTCCTACTATGCGGCCCTCGCGTCGCTGTCCCGGTATCTGCACGAGGTACTGAACTTCCCCACCGAGCAGACCGGCGCTCTCGCCGGCTTCTTCGGCGGACTGGTGTGGTTCCTGCCGGTGTTCGGGGGAACGCTCGCCGACCGGATGGGATTTCGTCGTGCGTTGTCTCTGGCGTATCTCATCCTGACCAGCGCTTACTTCTTACTGGGATCGCTTGGTGCGCCGTGGCTCGCTCCCGTTCGCAACAATGTTCCGTTAGTCGTGCTGGTGACTTTCGTTCTCGCGCTGCCCGCCCTCGGAGTTGCGCTGGTCAAGCCGAGCGTGGTGGGCACGACAGCCCGCGCCTCGAAGGAGAACGTTCGCTCCATCGGCTACTCCATCTACTACACGCTGGTCAACATCGGCGGCTTCTTCGGCCCCATCGTCGCGTCCTATGTGCATCGCCACATGAGCGTCGAGAACGTCTTCCGCACCGCCGCGCTCAGCGTCTTCCTGATGTTCCTCGGCGTGCTGCTCTTCTTCCGCGAACCACGCCGTCATGACGACGTCGAGACCACCAGCCTCGCCCAGGCCGGACGAAATTTCTGGACCGTCGTCACCAACCCGCGCTTCATGACCTTCCTGCTCATCTTCACCGGCTACTGGATCGTCTACTGGCAACTTTTCCTGACGCTTCCGCTTTATGTGCACGCCTACGTGAGTTCCAGCGCCGACACCGAACTGCTACTCGCGACCGGACCGTTGGTGGTCATCACGCTCACCATCGCCATCAACTTACTGATGCAACGCCTGCATGCCCTGAGCGCCATTATCCTGGGCACACTGCTTACGTCGCTGGCATGGCTCATCCTGATTGCGTGGCCGACGATTCCGGGCGTTATCGTCACGCTGGTCGCGGTGGCGCTCGGCGAGATCACGCAGTCGCCGCGGTACTACGAATACATCTCGCGGCTGGCGCCCTCGGGACAGCAGGGAACGTACATGGGCTTTGCGTTTCTGCCGCTGGGGATTGGATCGCTGGTCGGCGGCCCGTTCGGCGGATGGCTGCTGCGGTACTTCGGCGAGGAGAAGCATCAGCCGTACATGATGTGGGTGGTGATTGTCGCGGTGGGCGTGCTGACGACGGTATTGCTGTGGGTGTATGACCGGATGGTAAGGAAGGAAGTAGCGGCGAGCAATTAGCTTTGACGATGGCCGCGATCTTGCCGAACAAGGGGCGTACGCCCTTGGGCGCCGAAGAATCAGTCCGAAGGACGGAACAATCGTAGCCCAGCACGTGACCGGGGTCCCCGACAAGCGCCGAATTTGCGCTTGTTGGGGTGGTTGAGTGCTGGGGCAAGCTCAAATCAAAACCCCCGAGTCCCTTCAGGGACGACACAAATCATTGTGCCGTCCTGCCGGACTCGACCCGATATGTGACGCGCACCCAGGACTTACGTCCTGGGCAACGATTGTGTCGCCCTGCGGGCTACTGCGAGCCAACAATGCCACCGTCAGGCGCTTGTCGAGTGGATTGTCGAGTCTGCGACAATGCAACTACGAACCGCTTCGTCGCACCCGGTTTTGGCTGCGCGACACAAACCTCGCGATCACTGTTGTCTGCTCTGTGAAACTTCGCTCGTTCCGCCAGGCGGGATCAACTGCCCGCCGGTGATGATCTGCCCCGGCGGGGTCTGGCGCGGAATCGAAGGCTGCCCTCCTGATTTTGCATACGCGCGATACGCGAAGATCACCGCCAGCAGCGGCGCTGCCAGCAGCAATCCCCAGAATCCGAAGAACAAACTCAACAGGATCGGCACCAGCAGCGACGCCCAGATGGGCACGCGCGCGGTGCGCCGCATGATGATCGGCTGCAACAGCAGGCCGTCGGTCACGATCACCACGCCGTAGAGGATCAGAACGTACAGCACGCCTTCGAGGCCGTCGCTGACGAGCGCGGCGACCGCCGGACCGAAGAACGCCATCACCGGCCCGAAGTGCGGAATGAATTGGAAGGCCGCGGCCAGAATCGCCCAGAAGGGCGCGAACGGGACATGCAGGTAAATCAGCCCGGCCAACCACAGCGCGCCGACGGCGAGCGAGTCGTAGCACTGCGCGACGAACCAGCGCTTCAGCGCTTCGCCGGTGATATTGATGTGGCGTGAAAATGCCATTAGCTTCTTGGATGCCCGCGCGTCGGGAGCGGCGCAAATCTCATGCTACACTGCAGGAAGCAACTAGCAATTAGCAACTGGCAATTAGCCAAAACCGCGACGCTCGCGCACACATTGCCTGATTGCTGAGGAAACTCTGATTAGGTCGGAAGAGTTCCGCAGCGGCTAAAGCCGCCGTCGATTTTGGAAATGCTTGCGGCACGGCTGAAGCCGTGCCCTTTCAAAGCCGGAGTTGATCAGAGCTTCCCCAACTACTAATTGCTAATTGCTAATTGCTACTTGCTAGTTGCTAGTTGCTAATTGCTCCCTTATGAAATTCGGCGTCATCATCTTCCCCGGATCCAACTGCGATCACGATGCCTACTGGGTGATCGAGAACGTCGCCAAGCAGCCAGTGACCTTCCTGTGGCATGACTCGGCTGACCTGCAAGGTTGCGACGCGATCATTGTGCCCGGCGGCTTCGCCTACGGCGATTACCTGCGCACGGGCGCGATCGCGAAGTTTTCGCCGGTGATGGAGTCGGTGCGCAAGTTTGCCGCCGATGGCGGGCTGGTGCTCGGCATCTGCAACGGCTTCCAGATCCTGTGCGAAGCCGGCCTGCTGCCCGGGGCGCTGTTGCGCAATGCCGGGCTGAAGTATGTCTGCAAGCCGGTGTATGTGCGCGTGGAGAGCACGAACACGCCTTACACGCAGCAGCTCACGAAAGGCCAAGTGCTGGAGATTCCTATCGGCCACATGGAAGGGAATTACTTCTGCGACGAGCGCACGCTGGCCGAGCTGAAGGATCAGGACCGCATAGTCTTCCGCTACACCACGCCCGCAGGCGAAGTTGCGCCTGAAGCGAATCCCAACGGATCGCTGGAGAACATTGCCGGAATCTGCAGCGCGGGACGCAATGTGCTGGGCATGATGCCGCATCCGGAGCGCGCCAGCGAGCCGGAGCTCGGCATGACCGACGGGGCGAAGGTGTTTCACTCGCTGGTGGGGGCGATGGAGAAGCAAGTAGTAATCAGCAGCTAGCTTCGAGCCCCAAGCTTCGAGTCCCTAGCCACAAACTTCGGCGCGCCTCAGGCAGGCGCGTCTCCGATCGGACAGCAAGCTTCCGGACGTCTGGTGCTCACAGCTCGCGGCTCTTGCCAATTGCTGCCACCTTTTCCTACAGCCAACTTACCGCGTGCGCAACGAATCCTTACTTTGAAGGCGAGGTTGCGCGCCTGCCCGTAGCTTTTCCTCGCTTGACAGATGCAGTCGGTATATTCAGTTCGTTGCCTGCCTCTGCTGTTCTTGTTGCTGTTGATCGCTCCTCCGCATCTTCGTGCGCAAAACGCCGCCACCTTTCCGCTCGCCGACAATCAGCTGTGGGAATTCGGTTTTTGGGGAGGCGAGGCCCTCGGCCAGGCCGGCGGCGGCCGATTCGGAGACACGCACATCACGATGGCGGGCTTCCACGCCGGTCGCGTGATCCACGAATTCCACGGACTACCCGGTCACAGGAAGACGCTGGAGTACACCATCGAGTTGCAACCGCTCTTTCTGGTCACGAGCCCACAAAAGGCCTATGGCGGCGGGTTCTCGCCGATCGGAGTGAAATGGAATTTCCCGCCACGGCGGCGATACCGCCCGTACCTTGAGTTCAACTGCGGCGGCATGTTCACGCAGAAGAACGTTCCGCCGGGAAATACCGAGACCTTCAACTTCACGCTGGCGCTGGGACCCGGTGTCATGATCGCCATGCGACACAACCAGGTGCTGAGCGTCGCCGTGCGCTATTGGCATCTGTCGAACGCGGGCATCGGCTACGACAATCCCGCGTTCAATACGATCCAGATTGTGATTGGGTATCACTGGTTGACCAGCGGCCGGCATCAGCAACAACAGGTGTCGACCGCGGCGGAGGCGCAATAGCGTTCGAGAGAGAATTACAGATTCTTCTTCGTCCAGTCCTCAATCCGGCTCAGCGCTTCCTGCAAATTCACGATCGAATTCGCGGTGCTGAATCGCATGTGGCCTTCGCCAAACGATCCGAACGCCGTTCCCGATAGCCCGGCGACACCGACATCGTCCAGAAGCGCATCGGCCAACTTCTTCGACGGCCAGCCCGTCTTCGTGATGTTCGGGAAGGTGTAGAACGCGCCCTTGGGCAGCTTGCAGGAAAAGCCCTTGATCTGGTTCAGGCCTTTCACGAATACGTCGCGCCGTCGCTGGAACTCGCGACGCATATTCTCCGGTTCGCTTTGATCGCCACGCACTGCCTCCACGCCCGCAATCTGCGTGAACGTCGCCGTGCAGGAAGTCGAGTTGGTCTGCAGGCGCGCGAATTGCTGCGCCAGATCGGCGCGCATGACGCCATAGCCAAGCCGCCAGCCGGTCATCGAGTATGTCTTCGAGAAGCCGGTGAGGATGATCGTGCGGTCTTTGAAGCCGTCGACCGAGGCGATGCTGTACGGCTCGCCCTCGAAGGTCAGGCGGCTGTAGATTTCGTCGCTCAGCACCATGATGTCGCGGTCGCCGATGGCCGCCGCGATGTCCTCGACGTCGTCCTTGGTGATGATGCCGCCCGTGGGATTCTGCGGCGAGTTCAGGATGATCAGCTTGGTGCGATCGTTGATCAGGCTCTTCAGTTCGTTGACATCGAGGCGGAAGTCGCGTTCTTCGCGCAGCGGGATCGGCACGCCTGTCGCGCCCACGAAGTTGATCATCGACTCGTAAATCGGGAAGCCGGGATTGGGATAGATGACCTCGTCGCCTCTTTCCACCAGCGCGAGGATGGTGAAGAAGATGATCGGCTTGCCGCCGGGGACGATGACGACTTCATCAGGGCTCACCTTGATGCCGCGCGAGGCGCCGACATCCGCTGCGATCGCTTCGCGCAGTTCAGGCAGACCGGCCGCGGGGCCATAGTGCGTGTATCCGTTGCGCAGCGCGTTGACGCCGGCTTCCACCACGTTCGCGGGCGTGTCCATGTCAGGCTCGCCGATTTCGAGATGGATGACATTCTTTCCCTGCCGCTCGAGCGCGCGGGCGCGAACCAGCACCTCGAAGGCCGTTTCTGTTCCCAGCCGCGACATCCGCTTGGCCAGGCGCAATTCAGTCTGTGTGGTAGTCATAGGCAAACTGATGATTATACGACGAGGGCAGGGAAGGCCGGGTTCCAAGCACCGTTACCGTCCGGCGCAGCACTTATAAATCGCGGTATCACCCACCATGCGCACCAGAACGTAATCATTGAGTCGCGCCTGGTCTGCGGCGGCGTGAGGATCGGGTCCGCCCACGTGCTCTCCCTGATTGCCAACTACGACGAGTCGAGCACCATGTTGCTCGAGCGTGGCCATCATGTCGGAACCCATCAGGATGTGGTACTTCTCCCGCTTTTCCAAAGGGAGCCGGCGCGCGACATACAGCCCGAAATCATTTTCGTAGCCGGGATACGGATCTGCATGGGAAGTGAAGAGGTATCCGGGCCAGAAGCTGATTACCTCCTCGCCTGGGCTCGCCAGATCGTCAATCGCGCTCGAGACGGCAGTGACCTGCGCCAACGTCCAGTTCGGCGCATCGCGCGGTCCAAGCACTCCAGGCACTTTGTGCCCCGTGAACAGGTATTGCCGGAAGCTTGGAAATGCGAATCCCACAAAGCAGACCATGCCCACGACGCACGCTGTGCGCGCAATGCGGATCGCGCGCTCCGTTCGCAAACTCGTCAGGCAATCGCTGCCCGAACACACCGCCGCCACAATCAGGAACGGGATGATCATTGAGAAGTACTGCATCGATGCCGGCGTGGGCAGCAGGGAGACGAATCCCAGCACAACTGCAATCACGAACGCCAGCAGCGACGCCTTTCTCTTCATCTTCCGCGTGAAGAGTATGACAACGCACGTGAGCACGAGGACACTGAACTGAAATCCCGTGAAGCGGCCGCCAAAGGTCGCAGCGGCGACCGTTAACTTATCTTGCCAATCGCCAATCAAGCCAGCATCGCCCGCGCGCAGCGCATGATAACCGAGATTATTGAATAGGAACGCGTCCGGCGACGCGAAAAACAGAATCAGCGATGGAATTGTTCCGGCCACGAATCCGCCAAGCGACCACAGCAGGCGCGCCAGTCGTTTCCCGCCGTTCTCCCGAAGGATCCACCACACCAGTACCGGTGCCAGTGCCACAACGTAGGAGCGCGTGTCGACGCTGAGGCCGAAGAGAAGGCCCGCAATGCCCAGCCACCAGGCAGGCAGCTGCGAGCGCTGTGGCGGCGTGGACGCCGCCACCCCAGCCGAGCTGGAGCTCGGCGCTACGACCAGCCGCGCCAGAATCATGTAGCAGCCGAAGAGGCAGGGCGTAGCTAGCGGAAAGGTCTTGACGATCGGCATCCACGCAAATACCAGGCTGCTGGAGGCGAACAAAACAACTGCCGCCACCCCGGCGCGCCACTCCTCGGTCTCGCGGCAGACCTGCTCGTATAACAGCGCGCTGAGTACCGCCGTCAGCAGCGCAGAAAGCGTGCGCGCGGAGATCCACGAAAATCCTGTCAGCTTGAACCACAACCCGTAAACGTAGGGCAGCAATGGCGCCTGCGTGTAGAAGAAATCCAGATACGGCGCTTTATGCTGCGTCACCAGGCGCGATGCCAGCAGGTAGAAACCTTCATCGCCGTCGATGAAGCGGTGCCGCGAGACGAAGAGGAAAAATCCCGTCTGCAGGAGAAAGATGGGGAGGAACAGCTGCTTCCACGTCCGGGTCATCTCGCGGGCTGGGGTTCCTGTGGCGATTTGGCATCGTCGTACTCGATGACGACTTCAATCTTCGCGCTCTTCTCCAGCATCGCCGAGACGGAGCAGTACTTCTCCTTCGAGAGGCGGATCGCATCCTCCACGGCTTTGTGGGTCACGTTGCCACCAACGCGATAAACGACACGAATGGACGTAAACACCTTGGGAAAGTCTTCGGAGCGCTCAGCGGTGGCGCGCACGTCCACGCTGATGAGGGGCTCGCGCTTCTTGCGCAAGATGCTGACCACGTCGCTCGCGGTGCAAGCGCACATCGCGATGAGTACTAGCTCGACCGGACTGTTCGCCGACTTGTCACTGCCTGCATCGACGATCAGGGCATGGCCGCTTGCCGCCTCGCCGAGGAAGCGATCTTTGTCGGTCCAACGTGTGTGGGCTTCGATCATGACAGTAATTAGTAATTAGCAACTAGCTATTAGCTCTTAGCTTTTGGCAACTTTGCCTTGGGATCACACAAGCGTTACTTTGATTCCTAAGAGCTAAGAGCTAAAAGCTAGCAGGGGAGCCGCAAGCTTACTGCTTCGGCGGCGTCGAACTGCTGTCCCCATCGTGCTTCTCATAAATCGAGTACTGATCCTGCGGCCGCTTCAGGCGAATCGTGATCTCCTGCTCCTGCTGGTTAATGTTGAAGTCATCGCCGAAGGTTTGGAAGCCGTGCGCGATCACCTGAATGCGCAGCGTGCCAAAGGGTATGCCATCGAAATGCGTCTTGCCGTCAGCATCGGTTTTTAGTTCGAAGCCCCCTTTCGCCTGCTTGCCGTGCTCATTCACCGGATGCAGCACCACCGCAGCATTGCGGACGGGCTTGCCGCTCTCATCCTTCAGCACCACAAAACTCACGGAGGATTGCAGCCCCTCGTCCTTTTTCTTATCGCCGGCGACGAGGGTCGCCGACATCAGGAGCGCACAAAAACTGAGAATTGCCAGACGCGACAACTTCATTCCGACATTCTAGGCAGGGTGAGGCCGCGCTGCAAACGGACTCGTGGCCAACCCAGCGGCTGCGGGGGACACCGGTCTGGAGGCTGGCGCGCGCCACGGCAAAGCGGTCACAGACAACCGGCCGCCGACACGCGCGAGCTAAAATGAAATCCATGAGAAGTTGGTCGATGCCTGCAGGCCGTTTGTTCGGAGTGGACATCCGCATCCACCTGACGTTTGTCGCTCTACTGATATTCGTGTGGGCCACCCAATCTGTCACTATGGGAGCCGCCGGCGCAATGCGCGGCCTGGCCCTGGTGGGCATCATCTTCGGATGCGTCATCCTGCACGAACTCGGACACGCGTTGGTAGCGCGTCGCAGCGGCGTGGCTGTGCGCGCCATCATCCTGCTGCCCATCGGCGGAGTGACGCTGATGGAAGATGCCAATCTCCGCAACGATCCCGCGCGCGACATCCGCATTGCCATCGCCGGGCCGCTCGTCAACCTCATCCTCGCCGCGGCATCAGGCGCAGCAATCCTCGTCCTCTTTCCCCAAGCGAGGCTGTGGTCGCAGCCGCTTGTGCATGCCGGCAACCTGCCGCGTGCCCTGTTCTGGAGCAATGTCTTCCTCGGCGGCTTCAACTTGCTGCCCGCGTATCCCATGGACGGCGGCCGCGTGCTGCGTGCCATCTTCGCCGAGCGCATGGATTACGTGCGCGCAACCCGACTGGCCGTCACCGTCGGGCAGGGATTCGCCATGCTGTTCATCTTCCTCGGCGTGTGGAACACCTGGCTTATGCTGATCGGCTTCTTCCTCTTCGTTGGCGCGCAGCTTGAGGACCGCTCCGTCGTTTTCCAGTCCGTGCTGGAGAGCGTGCGAATGGAAGAGGTGATGCTGACCGGCTTCTCCACGCTCTCGCCGGCCGACACACTGGAAGACGCACTGAACAAAGCGGTGCACACTTTGCAGGACGATTTCCCTGTGGTGCGCGGCAGTGACATGGTGGGCGTCATCAGCAAGGCCCGCATTGTGGAAGCGCTTCGCCGAGGCGGCAACGGCTACGTGCAGTCGGCGATGGTGCGCGCCTTCGACATCGCGCAGCGCACCGATTCGCTGGCCTCAGCCTTTCGCAAGCTAGGCCGACAGGGCCTGAGCATGATTCCCGTTGTCGAGCAGCAGCGGCTGGTGGGAATCGTGACCATGCAAAACCTGATGCACAGCATGGCCCTGCTGGCTGAGACGCGACGGCTGCGGCGGCAGCAGGAAGGCGGGTGAAGGAAGCAACGAGCTTCGAGCCGCGAGCCAGTTTCGAGTTTCGAGAGTCGCCCGGTCTCCGATCCACGCGTTCGTGAGGCTGAAGCTACCTTCTAGTTTCAAGTGTTATGGGATTTATGTAGGGCACGACCAGGAGTCATGGCTTGAGACAAAATGGACTCATGAAATCAGGAACGTCTTAGCGGACTGCCGACGACTTGCTTGCCGCCTCAATAGGCGCACGTCCGCGATACGTCGGCCGTTCCTCGAAGAAGGCATCGCTCAGCGACACGATCTGCAACTTCGCCTTCAACTGGTCTAACGTCGCGCTGCTCTTTACCCGCACGACCGTCTCCTCTCCCGGCATGAGATCGAAATAGTTGTCCGAGAACTTGGCGTCGAGATCGCCGAACGAGAGATACACATCGCGCGCCAGCACCGGCGACCGCAGGGTGATCGCATACTCCGGTCCTGCGCCGCTGGTGGTGCTCTGGATCGCCGGTTTCAACGGCAGCTCGAGGTTGCGCGCGCGATCGAAGAAGACTTCATTGCGCGAGACCGTTTGCCCGCCAACCTGGAGATCGAATACCAGGAACGTGCGGTCGGGACTTGCCGTCCCCAGCAGCTCCTTTTCGTTTGCGCTCAGATAAACTGCGCTCGATTGCGAGGGGATCTGCGCATCCTGTGTTTTGTCGAGCAGTACCTTGCCATCGAAGGTGAGCAGCCGCATGCGGAGCTGTCCCGCGGCGGGCTGCATCTTGTCGGAGACGATATACACATCGACGACGCCATCGTGGGCATACGGCGAGACGAGCAGGTCTGCATAGAATCGCTGCGCGTAATATTGCAATGCCTTCCAGCGGCCGAAATAATCCACGCTCGACCACGAGGCGACCGGCCAGCAATCGTTCAGTTGCCAGAAGAGCGCGCCCATGGTGCGCGGCCGGTTGCGCCGCAGATGCTCGGCGCCAACCTTGATCGACTCGGCCTGCTGCACCTGGCTGATGTAGACGAACGACGCGAAGTCGCGCGGCTCAGGATACTCGCGCAGCATGTAGGTGAGGATGCGCTCGTTGCCGCCGTGGTTCTTCTGGTGCGACATCATGACTGTCGAGTCGATCGTCAGATCGCTTGCCTGCGCGAAGCTGAGGATGGTTCGCATCTCGGGAAACGATTGGAAGCCGAACTCCGACATGAAGCGCGGGTCCTGCAGGTTGTAATTGTCGATCGGCTCCAGCGCGTGCCACACGCCCCAGTAGTGCATGTCGCCGTTGTCGGGGCTGCTGGGCGGCGCCTCGAAATCCGTGCTGGGCGAGCTTGGCCAGTAGGGCACCGGCTTGGCGTACTGCTCGACCACGCTCTTGATGATGTCGTGGAAGAGCACGACGTAGTCCTGCCAGACGCGCTCGCGCTCGGGCGGCGAGATCGATTCCTTGAACGTCAGCCGGTCGGCCCACACCTGCCAGCCGGCTTCGATCTCGTTGTTGCCGCACCATAAGACGATGCTGGGATGATCGCGCAGGCGCTTGACCTGTTGCGTTGCTTCTTCGCGTACGTTCTGCTGGAAGGCGAGATCGCCCGGCACCATGTCGCCGCCGAAGATGAACTCCTGCCAGACCATCAGGCCGAGCTCGTCGCAGATCTCGTAGAAGTCGTCGCTTTCGTAGATGCCGCCGCCCCACTCGCGCACCATGTTCATGTTGGCATCACGCGCCGCTTGCAGGATCTCGCGATACCGCTCGGACGTGACGCGGCTTGGGAAGCTGTCGAAGGGGATGACGTTTGCGCCTTTGGCGAAGATCGGGATGCCGTTGATGACGAAGGTGAAGCTCTTGCCCCACTGGTCCGGCGTGCGCCGCAGCTCCACCGAGCGCAGTCCGGTCTTCAACTCCGCACGCGCAACCGTGTCCTTAGCCGATTTCACTGTCGCAGTGAAGTGATATCGGTCCTGTGCGCCATATCCGGCGGGATACCAAAGCTTTGGCGAGGCGATCCGCAACGGGATCGAGATGTGATTCGTGCCGGCGTCAAGTTGAAAAGTTCGCGTCACCCCTGCGTCTCTCTTAGATTTGTCATCCCGACCGGAGCCTGCCGCGGCGGACGGAGTGGAGGGACCTGCTTTTCCGGGGGCGACATTTTGATAACCGATCGTAACCGTGGCGCTCTGGGGCCGGCTGGAGTCAATCTCCACTTCCGCAGCAAGCTCCGCCGCATCGCTGCTGATCCTGGTCTGCTGAATGTGAAAGCTCTCGACGCGCGCGCTGTCCCACGTCTCGATCCATACCGGCTTCCAGATTCCGATGGTCACGAAGCGCGGCCCCCAGTCCCAACCGTACTGATACGGCGCCTTGCGCGTGTAGGGCGCGGTAGCGATGTTCTGCTCGTTGCCGGCATTCACCGTCGAGATCGACGGCAGAATGTACGGCAGCGCCTTCACCTTGGGAATCATCGAGGTGATCGGCGAATGAAAAACAATTCGCAGCGTGTTCGGCCCGGGCTTCAACAGCGGCTTCGCGGCCACAAGCCAGCGGCGAAACATGTTGTCTGCCGTCAGCACCTGCTGCTCGTTGAGAAACACTTCCGCGTAGGTATCGAGCCCGTCGAACACCAGATCGACGTGCTCGCGTTGCAAGGTCGTGGCGTCGACTTGAAACGTCGTGCGATATTCCCAATCGGTGAGCCCGATCCATTGCAGGTGCGCTTCATTGTCGCCGTAAAAGGGGTCGGGGATCAGGTGATCGGCGAGAAGATCGGTCTGCACCACGCCGGGAATCTGCGCTGCATGCCAGGCGGCGACCTCGGGATGCTCCGTCGCGTTGCGCGCGCGGTACTCCCACGCCGCGTTCAATGGCCGCTTCGTAGCTTCAGCAGCGTGTAGGTGAGGGAGAGATACAGGGAAGATGCAGGCCAAACTCAACCCGCAGAGGAGCGCGAATTTCGTGCTGACGCGTGCCATCATCGAGCAGAGGAAAACGGCGATGCCGGATTCTTAGATGGCGAGAAGGTCGCAATCCGGTGCCTGCCATTGTGCAATTCGCATCGTTTACCCGTGCGCGTCCGGCTGCAGGACCAGTTCCGTGAACTTCGCAAGGTCGATGTTGCCGCCGCTGACCACGCATACCACTTTCCCCGAGCCGCACTTGCCGCTCAAACCGGCGGCAACGGCACAGGCGCCCGCGCCTTCGGCGATCACGTGATTACGTTCGGCCACAATGCGCATCGCGCGACGAGTTTCTTCAAGCGTCGCAACGATCGATCCCGCGAGCAGATGATGCGCCAACGCCCACATGCGCGGAAAGACCGACTTGCCGCCACAGCCATCGACCCAGCTGGCCTGCCAGTTGGGAAACTTCTGCGCGGATCCTTTGGCGAACGAGTATGCCAGTGGAGATGCCGTCTCCGGTTCCGCCGCGAAGACTTTCACTTGGGGGGCGCGCTCGCGCATAGCCGCCGCGATACCGCATGACAAACCACCGCCGCCGAAGCCTGCGACAATCGCGTCCACGCCGGGCAAGTCCTCGAGGATCTCCAGCCCGACCGACGCGTTGCCTGCGATGAAGTCGTCGTCCTCGAAGGGATGCACGAACGAGCCCTTCATCGCCGGGTGCGCGCGGTCCTCGAGTGCCTTCCAGCAGTCATCGTAAGAGGCCTTGACAAGCTCCGCGCCCAGGCGGCGCGCAGCTTCGAGCTTCGTCGCGGGAGCCTCGGCGATCACCAGCACCTGGCACGGCACCCCAGCCTTGCGCGCAGCCAGCGCGACTCCCTGCGCAGCGTTGCCGGCGCTCACCGTCCACACGCCGCGCCGGCGCTGCTCCTCTGGGAGCTTTCGCACGGCGTTATAGGCGCCGCGGATCTTGAACGAGCCGATCGGCTGCAGGCATTCCAGCTTCAGGTAGATCTCCGCGGGAGCGTCGTAGTTCAGCCGCACCAGCGGCGTGCGGAGCGCGGCTTCGTAGACATGCTGGCGCGCTTCATCGATGAGCCCGGCGGGAATGTTGCGTGGTTCTGTTTTTGCGTCGACTGCAATGTTCATAGCAAGTCCCGAGTCGATCCCGCCGATTCTGTCAGAGCAACCGCGTGGATGTCCAGCGACGCGAAGGACGAGCAAGAGCGAAAATCGAATCGCGCCCTTCTCGCAGCTTGCCTCTGCTGCACCATCCGTTTATCGTTGCTTTTGCAGCTATGGCTCACAAGAAGCGCCCATCGTTCGGCAAGCGGCACAAGAAACAGAGCAAAGTCGCTCTAGCTCCGCGGTCGCAGGCCGCGACAAAAACGCCTGCGTCTAGCGAACAAGCAGACGGCTCGCCAAAGTCGGTAAGCACTCAATCGGACAAGCCAGGTGCCGTGGCTTTCAAGAACAACCAGCACGGCCGCGACGGTCACTCCAAGGCCACCGTGTCCGGTCGTGCGCCCTTCGCCGATGACTCCGCTTCTTCCGCGTTGCGCAGTTACAACATTCCCGACTACCGCCTGGAACATCCCGAATTCCGCATCTTCATGTCAGGCGAAGGCTCCAGCGTCGAATACCGCGTGGAAGGCGACCTGAGTGCCGCGCCGCCGCCGATTCGCGACTCGAAATATCTGTCTCGCGAGCAGTGCCTGGCCATCTACCGCTGGATGCTGCTGAACCGCCGCATGGAAGTCGCGCTGGAGAATCTCTACAAGCAGGGCAAGGTCGTCGGCGGTGTCTACTTCGGACTGGGACAGGAAGGTTGCTCGTGCGCTTCGGCGCACGCGCTCGGCCCTGACGACTGGCTTGGCCCGATGATCCGCAACCAGGGCGCGATGCTGGTGCGCGGCTTCAGCGCGCGCGACATCATGCGCCAGTACATGGCCAAGGGCGACTCGCCGACGTGGGGCCGGGACGCGTCCTCGCATTTCGGCGACTTCCAGCGGCGCAACGTCTGTGCGCCGATTTCGATGCTCGGCGAGTTGATCGGTGTGATGGCCGGCGTCTGCCTGGGCGCACGCCTGCAAGGGAAGAATGTTGTCGGGCTCACCTACGTCGGCGATGGCGGACAGTCCACCGGCGTCACCTACGAAAGCCTTAACTTCGCCGCGGTGCAGAAGCTCGGCCTGGTGCTGATCGTCGAGAACAATCTCTGGGGCTACTCCACGCCGGCCGACATGCAGTTCCGCGTGAAAGATCTTGCCGAGCGCGCCATCGCGTACGGCATTCTCGGCGTGATTATAGACGGCACCGATCCATGCCAGGTCTACGACGCCACGCACGAAGCCTGCGAGCGCGCCCGCCACGGCGAAGGCCCCACGCTTATCGAGGCGAAGATGATGCGCATGAAGGGGCATGCCATCCACGATGCCGCGCAGTACGTACCAGCTGATCTCTTGAAATACTGGCGGCGGCGCGATCCCATCGCGCGCTTCGAGGACTATCTCATCAAGCAAAAGCGTTGGCTCTCTGCAGACGACAACCGCAAGCTGATCGAAGGGGTGGAGCGCGAGTTGGAGGCCGATCGCGAGGCGGCTGTCGCCTCGCCCATGCCCGATCCCGAAACCGACATGACCCATCAGGGTGTCTACTGCGATCCGTCGTGTCACGAGATCAAGCCGAAGTACGGCCCGATTGTCGCCAAGCCTCGCAAGGTGCGAGGGTCAACTGCAAAGACAGCCGAGGCCGCGGTGCACTTGAAGTAGACGAGACCGCACCGCGAAATTTCCGTTCAAGGGATGACGATACGCCGCCGGTCACAGGCATCTCGCACTGGCTGTGAAAACCAGAGTTCGGTTTCGCCGGGTTATTCACGCACGCAACCTGAAAGCTGGGCGCTTGCGGTAAAATCGTCGCCATCACGTAAGTCAGCGGCTCGATCTTCAACATGTCATCAACCACAGAGAGAGGCGCAGCGACTAGCAAGAGCGCGGTCCTTCCCGCCGCAGAGCGTGCGGTGAGCGGAGCGGCCGTCGCCGATACCCGTGCCGGGAAGCGTCAGCCCGGTAGCGGGCGTGCGGTGCTGCTCCTGCTTCGGCCGCAACAATGGCTGAAGAACGTTCTGGTTTTGTTGCCGGTACCGCTCTCACATCAGTGGAACAACTACTCTGTGGTGCGAAATGCTGTGCTGGCAGCGGTTTGCTTCTGCGCGACCGCCTCGGCCGTGTACGTCACCAACGATTTATGCGATGTTGAGGCCGACAGGAAGCATCCCGCGAAGAAGCAACGTCCTCTCGCGGCGGGCACTCTCAGCAAACGAACGGCCGTGCTCGTCGCGCTCGCTCTTCTGGCAATCGCCGTTGGGCTGGCTGTCCGCCTGCCTCTCGCCTTTGCCGCTACGCTCTTGGTCTACTTCGTCGTTTCCAGCCTCTATTCCCTGTACCTGAAGACGAAGGTCATCCTCGACATCTGCATCCTTGCCGGGCTCTACACGATTCGCCTCTTTGCCGGCGGCGCCGCCACCCACATCCGCATCTCCGAGTGGACGCTGGCGTTCGCGATGTTCTGCTTTCTGGGGCTTGCCGCCGTCAAACGCTACACCGAGCTGCAATCGCTGCCGGACGAACCCAATCCGCTTACCCGGCGCGGCTATCAGCGCAGCGATCAGGTGACGGTGCAGGTCCTCGGCATGACCTGCATGATGCTGTCCGTGCTGGTGCTGGCGCTATATCTGCACAGTCCCGAGGTGGTGATCCTCTATCGCCATCCCGACATTCTCTGGCTGGTCTGCCCAGTATTGCTCTACTGGTTCGGACGGGTGTGGATCGTTGCCAGCCGTGGCAATATGCACAGCGACCCGATCGTGTTTGCGCTTCGCGATCGCGTCAGCCTGATGGCCGCCGGGCTGATCGTGGCCATCGGACTAGTCTGCAAGTGATGAGCTGAATCGGGCAGTTCTGGCCGGCACGGCCATTTATCCCACAATCTCTTCAAACTTCAGCGGGTCAGGACGGACGGGCACAGGCGGAGGTTCGATCTCGCGCAGCACCTGATAAGTGTGGCGGATGCGATGAATGACGGTGGTGGTGCTGAGCACGGCGATGACCCACAGCACCGGCCCCATGCGATTGAAGAGCGCGCCGATGATCACCAGCACGATGCGCTCGGGACGCTCCATGAATCCCACTTTGCAGCTTGGAATCAGCGACTCGGCGCGCGCACGGGTATAGCTCACCATTACCGAGCTGACCATCACGAAGGCGACCATCACGACGTAGAAGAAGCGGTTGGCGCGCGCGTAGTAGACAAGCAGTCCGAAGAACAGCGCCACATCGCTATAGCGGTCGATAACCGAGTCGAAGAAGCCGCCGAAGATGGTGACCTGGTTGGTGGCGCGCGCCACGCGGCCGTCGACCATATCGAAGATGCCGGCACCGATGATCACCAGCCCGGCGTAGAGGAACATGCGGCGCTGGTTCTCAGCGTGAGCGTAGCCGAAGAGGATGCCGGCGATGATATTGATGAGCAGGCCGATGAAGGTGAGAGCGTTAGGCGAAATGCGGGTGAGGGCCAGGCCGTGCACAATCTTGTACAACAGCCACTTGCAGGACCGGCCGACAGCGCTTGTCCAGGTCATTCGCCCTCGTTACTCTTCGTCGTGGATGGTGGTCAGCTTCAGCACCTCGAGCTCGCGTTTGCCGGTGGGAGTCACCACTTCGCTTACGTCGCCCACCTTCTTGCCCATGAGGGCGCGGCCGATGGGCGAACTGGTAGAGATCAATCCTTTGGTGACATCCGATTCCTCACTGGTCACCAGCTTATATTCGATCTTCTCGTCCTTGGTCGAATCGTAAACCACTACCGTAGAGCCGATGGCCGCGCGGTCACGGGGGATGTTCGACATATTGACCATGGAGAGGTCAGCCATGCGTTGTTTCAGTTGCCCCAGCCGCGCGCGGACGAATTCCTGCCGCTGTTTGGCCATGTGGTATTCGGCGTTTTCGCTGAGATCGCCCAGCGCAATGGCCCGTTTCAGTTCCTTAGGCAGCTCGTGGTTCAGTTCATGTTCGAGGATCGCAATCTCCTCGGAAAGTTTTTTCTTGATGTGTTCAGGCATACTTCGGAGTCGATGTTTTCGGGCCACCGGACGTTTCCCGAAGGCATCTTAGGATTATACGCGGGATTGCAGATAAACGGCGGCGAGGAATTCCGTAAGCTGATGGCTGCCTTGAACGTGATCGCGACGGAAACTTTGACAGCGACTGGCTTCGCTGAAAAGCCCCATCAGTTGACCGTTTTCGCAGAATTCGTTATAATTCAGATATTGTGTAGTCGTTTCCTCCTCATACCCAGAAGCACTCGGGGAGTAGTGCTCCGGCCCTCATGAATACTCAGAGCTTCAGTATCGGAGACAAGGTCGTTTACCCGAATCATGGGGTAGGCGTAATCGAACAAATCAGCAGCCGGACGATCGGTTCACAGATCGAAAGATTTTACCTCCTCAAGATCAAAGCCAGCAGCCTGAAAGTGATGGTGCCCTTTCACAACGTGGGCAGCGTTGGATTGCGAAAAGTGGTGCGCAACGGCGAGGTGCAGAAGATCCTCGATTTTCTCACCGACGGCAAGTGCGAGAACCACGCCGACTGGAAGTACCGCTTCAAGGAAAATTCCGACAAGATGCGGACCGGCTCGCTGATTGACGTTGCCGAGGTTTTGAAAGGCCTCCTGTTACTGGCGCAGGAAAAGCCGCTCAGCTTCCGCGAAAAGAAAATGCTGGAGCGGGCGCGCTATCTGCTGGTGAGTGAGCTGGCAATGTCGAAGAACTGGGAAGAGCCGGAAGTCGAAGATCTGTTGAACAAAGCGCTATCGAAATGCAAGCTGCGCTTTCCCGAAGCATCCAGCATGGAATCCTGATTTTTGTCGACGATGTGGTGACGCGGGCGGGGCTTGTCCCCGCTATTTCTTTTTTGCAGAGCTTGCGGAGCGGCAGCATCGGGTCATAAAATTTCAGCCCGCGTGGGAAACCGCCTGTAAGGACCTCCGAAGACTTATGCCAGGAACGCTGCACATCTTCCGCTTGAAAGCTACTCCGCTGCAGTATCAGGTGAATTACAACCTCGGCGCCAACTCCTGGGTGCAGGTGTTCGAGCCTGCGGGCCTCGACGAATTCCTGCGCCATAGCACGGCGCTGCCGGTGGACGAAGTCGACGCCATGCTCCAGGAACTTCGTACACAGGGCCGGACGACGGAAGCCTATGTCGACATTGCCGAGGCGCATCTGGGCGAGATGGGTTTTGCCGAGACGCCCAGCGACGAGTAGCGGCGGCGGCGTCACAGATTTTCCGCAACGCGTGCGCCGTCGCCGAGCGGGGTCGAGCTAATTCCGTGTTCGCCGACCCGGGGCTTCCACCCGGGGCTAAGTTCAGTTTCGGCCCGCCGCACGGAGGGATGCCTGAGCTATGGGCATGCCCCTGACGCTCTGCGGCGATTTCTTTCTGCTTCTCACAATATCGGCCGGCAAGTGAGACGCTGCGAGCTGTCTTTGCCTGCGGTCCGGACGGCTCTCCAGGAGCAGTCCGGCCTCCAGAAACCGCTCCGCCAGGGCGTCGAGGGCCTCCGAGAACCAGCGGCTGATCGCTGCCTTCGACCTGTGCAGCATCTGTGCGACCTCCTCGTGGGTGAAATCGTATAACCCGACCAACGTTATGATCTCGGCTTGCTTGTCATTCAAGCGCGAGAGGCAAAGCTCGACATCGCGTGCGAAGACCACTTGCTCCTCGAAGCTGGGAATGGCGTGGTGCGAGACGCGGGCGCGAAAGAACTCGCGCCCCAGCAGGGAAGGCAAGCGTCCGACCTGGCATGAGAGTTCGAAGAAGTGCCGCACGAGCGCCTGTGTCTGGCCGCGAAAACACAACATCTCCGGCCGCGGATCGAGGTCGTCCGGCTTCGGCTCCGGTTCGGGCGAAGACTCGCTGTACTGCAACAATAGTTGTTGTGCTTTGTACGCCGCGATTTTGCTGAATCTCATTGCATCCTCCCCAAGCTGAACCCCGCCTCTGCCGCGCTGTGCAGCTGTAACGGAAGATAGAGCGGAGTTTTTGGTTTTCTGATGTGCGGCCGCAGCACGACATTCCGAGGAGAAGAATACGCAACCAGAATCTGGCCACAGGGTGCGCAGTAGTTGTCGGCAGACTGCGCGCGGCGCAACCCAAGCGACCCGCAGCGCTCGCAGTATTTCAATTCATAGGTAGTGCTTTGCATGGTGACCCCCTGAGTGAGTAAGAAACAAAACGGCCCTGCGACGCGCTTCGTTAACCGTCGGAAGCGCGTGCACAGGGCTCGTTTCAGTTACGATGACCTGCTTTGGTTATTTGGTTAGGCGAGAACGCCGGCTAGCGTGGCGGGAGCAATTGGGAAAATGATTGCAAGGATGGAATTCTCCCGCGGCGCCGATCCGGCCTGGATGTCAGTGGATCATTCGTCCCTCGAGCTGGCGGGAGAAATAACCCTCTTCGTATCCGGACTTCAAAATGCTTCCGTTCTTCACCACGACAGACAGCCTTCCGGAAAAACGCAGGCTCCGGAGAAGGTTCTGCATGGCTGCGGAGAGCAGCTCCGACTCCCTCACCTTGCGCCGGAATTCAGCGAAAGTTTTTTCTTCGATATTTGTATTGTTTGGTTCTGTGTTCTTCATAGCGCATAACCTCGGCCAGAACCACAGAACCCACAGGAGACGTCCTGATTTTTACTTTTGCACAGGCAACCACCTGCGTCAAGAAAATTATTGCTTTAGACGTACGGCTAAAGTACATGTATTGCTTATAGAAAAACTCTCGAAATGAAGCTCCATGAGCTGCAGGACCAACTGCGTGTCCATATCCGCTCCCGGATCGGCAGAAGAGAGCTGACGGGCATCCGTCTGGCTCGCGCAGCCGGTTTTCCCCAGGGGCATCTCTCCAACTTTCTCAATGCCCGCCGGGGCCTGAGCCTGGAATCGATGGACCGGCTGCTGGAGACGCTGGGCATCGGCGTGCTGGATCTGGTGGACGACCGGGAGATCCAAAAGCGCGCCGCTTTGCCGGCCGCCGCCGAGGGCGTGGAAACCGTCGCCATGGTCTCTCCGCAACACGCCGCCCTGGCGCGCTTCGCGCCGCACCAGATACTGGAGATGCGCAGCTTCAACCGGTCTTTCCTTCGCCGGCTGAAGGCGCACTTTGTGGAGGACCGCAGCGACTGGGTCCGTTTCATCGTCCTCAGGATGAAGGTGAAGCAGTCGCCGTTCTTCGCTTACCGCAGCTCGAGCGCGGCCGTCCTCGTCGATCGCCATTACAGTTCTCTTCAACCCTATCGCCGCTTCCATCCCAACCTGTACGTAGTCCGCATGCGCGCAGGTTGTACCATCGGTTACGTTTCCATTTTCGACGACCACCTGGTGCTGCGGCCGCGCGATCCTGCCCTGGAAGTGCAGGCGCTGCATATCGAGCGCGGCAGAACTTACGCCGAACACATCATTGGACGGGTCTGTCACGTGGGATTGGAAATCTGATGTGCGGCTCTCTGCTATGATTTCGCTGCTGGTCCAGCACGATCGGCTCTTAGGGAGGAAGATGTGGAGGAACATGGCGCTCCAAGCCCGGGTACGCGGCGGGACGAAGATATTGCGCTTGATCTGATGAAGTTCGTTGCGGTCACCACGGGATATGGAAGGACCAGTTCGTCGGCGGCGGGCTTTCAGGCCGGCGGCGAGTCGAAAGCCGAGGACTATGCGCGGCATCTGCTGGATCTCTATGGCCAATGCCTGGCAGCGATCAAGGGCAAGAAGTAGTTTTGTTCGGCCCTTCCTAAGCAGGCACTTGACAAGCGGCGCGTCGGCGCAGAATACTCCCCCTACTCGCACCCGTTGCTCCCCAAGCTAATCTTCGGGACGAGACATCCTGGTTGCCAGGGTCAATCAGGTGCTTCGCAGTTGTTCCCCGTCGAGGTGTGTCATGGGCCGTCGGGCTCGGTACGCCGTTAGATTGTTTGCCGGCGAACTTTGGCTGGCCGCGACCTTCCTCGCATTTTTCGCGTCCGCCGTGCCCAACGCCATCGCCCAGGATTTACCGGTAACGGCAGCCGAGTCGGTGCAACAACCTGCCGATCGCGCGCGGGCCATGGAAGCCGAAGCCAGTGCCGCCCTTCGCATCACCATTCAGTCGGAAGACAACCAGCTCCTCGCTCATCAAGCGGTTGTAAAACTGGTTAACGAGATCCATCAGACCACGAACTGGCAGACCACCAGCGACCACTCGGAAGCGGTGTTTGCGGATTTGTCTCCCGGCAAGTATGAAGTCGAGGTCAGCGCTGCCGGATACATTACCGGCCGCCAGGAAGTTCAGCTCACCAGTGTTGTCGACACCGTCCCAGTTGATTTTGTTCTGAAGCGCGATCCTTCCGTGGCCGAGCAGAACATTACCGCCGCCTCCATGTCTCCGAAGACCACGCAGGACATGATTCGCGCCATTCGCGCCCTGGACGCGAACGACCTGAGAGAGGCGCAAAAGCGGTTGGATGAAGCAAACAGGCTGGCGCCTTCCAGCGCGGAGCTGAAGTTTCTTTCCGCGTATCTGTCCTACGCGAAGGGCGACCTGGAGGAGGCGGAGAAGCTGCTGATCCAGGCCACAGCCTTAAACCCGCGCTATCGTCACGCGCTTACGTTGTTGGGCCGCGTTCAGCTGGTGCGCGGCGAAGATCAGCAGGCGAAGGCCGCGCTGGAACGTGCGGTGGCGGCCGATTCGAGCTACTGGGTCGCGCACAACCTCCTCGCCGACGCCTATCTCCAGGTGCACGATTACGAGAAGGCGCAGGAGCAGGCCGAGCTTGCACTTGAGGCACATCGAAGAAATGCGAAGATGGCGCAGCTTGCGTTGGGCGAGGCTCTGGTGAATCTGGGGAAGACTCCCGAAGCGATTGCCGCCCTGAAGACATTTGCGGAAGCTTATCCGCGGACGCTCGCAGGGCCCCACGCGGAAGAATTAGTTGCGCTTCTGGAGAAGCCTCCATCGGACAATGACAAAAAAGCGGCGGCAAGATTGGCGGAACTAAAAAGTTTTGCAGTGGCCACCGATCTGCTGCCTTCCGCTCATGCCGGCCTGCCTGAGCTCACCTGGCAGCCGCCCGGTATTGACGAAGAGCCGCCGCCCGTCGCGACCCCGGTCAACTGTCCGGCGCAACAGGTCATCGAAGGGGCAGGCCTGGGGGTCGAGCAGCTGGTGGCCGACGTCGCCAAGTTCGCGGCCATCGAAGATCTGGTGCACGAGCGCCTCGACGAGATGGGCAATCCTACCGCGCGTGAGACGCGCAAGTTCGACTATGCTGCCGCGATCTATCAGAACCAGCCGGACGTAGTGGTGGTGGACGAATATCGCACCGAGCGTTATGGCCTGGACAACCTGCCCGATCGCATTGCGGACAACGGCTTCGCAGCGCTGGCGCTCGTCTTCCACCCCGCCATGCGCGACGAGTTCCAGATGACCTGCGAAGGTTTGGGCGACTGGCATGGCCAGCCGACATGGCTCGTCCGCTTCCAACAGCGCGAGGACCGTCCCAATCGCATGCAGGCCTACCTGGTGGGAGGCGCGCGCTATTCCGTAAGCCTCAAGGGGCGCGCCTGGATCACGCCGGAAAAGTTTCAAGTCGTACGTATTGAAACCGAGATGACGAAGCCGATGCCGCAGATCGGTCTGATGACCGAGCACCAGATCACCGAGTACGGGCCGGTGCCGTTCAAGAAGAAGAACCTCGAACTCTGGCTGCCGAAGACGGCTGAGGTCTACATGTACTTCCGCGGGCACCGCTATTACCGCAAGCACAGCTTCGAGAAATACATGCTCTTCTCGGTGGACGAGGAGCAGAAAGTCCGCGAGGCGAAGCACAGCACGCCAACCCCGGAATCGCGCAACTCAGGGCAGAGCGAATCCAGCGTCAGCCAGTAGGCCCGCAGATCTCGACTGCGCTTCGCTCTGCTCGGGATGACAAAGATAGGTTAGGTTCGGTTCTCTCATCACTCAGCCCAGTGACTCCCATCATTGCTCAACCCTGCTCGCCGGTTGACCATCAAGCTAGCGAGGTGTCCGCATGCCGAACCTTGACCCGGAATTCCACGACGCAGCGAGCTGTCTTCATCGCGAACACGAAGAACTCATGGCAAAGCTGGACCAACTGGAGTCGGCGCTCGAGCAGATGGTCTGCTACACCGAAGTCCTGACCGATATGGCGACGGCGAACCAGGCAGCGGCCAGCGGCAAGTGGATGGCGGAGTGGCTGCCCAGGCACTACGCACGCGAAGAGACTACGGTGCTGGAGATGATCGCGAGAATGAGTCCCGAGCTGGCTGCCTTCGCTCGCGAGATGAAACGGCAGCACGGTGAAATGCGCCTGCGCCTGGAGAGCTTCCGCGACCACATCGCGCATATCAGTGAGCGTCGCGACCTCGAGACGGCAGTGGCCGAGCTGAAACGCGAAGGCAAGGACCTCACGCGCATGATGCGCCTGCACATTGCGATGGAGGAAAAGAAATTCTCCGGCATGGAAAACTAATCGCCTGTCTCCTGATGCGCGATCACGAGCGATCGTCCATTCCGGGATAGGGTCCTTAGATTCCGGTCGCCGCGGCGACCTCCGCTCAGAATGACAAATAGATACGAGCAACCTGCCACTCCATAAAACAGACTCGTACCCGCGATAAATACTTTCTATAGCCGAACGGCGCGTCCAACGCGCGGCCATCCCGATCTAATCGGAGTGCGGACCGGACGTGCCCACAGTCCGCCAGGAACTCCGATGGATCGCGCGACTCGCCCAGCCACCTGGCAAGTTCTGCTTGCATTCGCCATTGTTTATTTCGTCTGGGGCTCCACCTTTCTTGCCATCCGCGTGGGCGTGCGCGAAGTGCCGCCATTCCTGCTGGCGGCCATGCGCTTCTTTATTGCGGGCATCGCACTCTACGCCTGGATGCGCCTGCGTCGCGCCCCTTCACCTGCTGCGCGCGAATGGCTCTCCGCATCGCTACTGGCCGTACTGATCTTCGTTCTCGATTACGGACTGCTCTTCTGGGCCGAGCGCCGCGTGCCCTCCGGCATCGCCGCCGTGATGATGGCCACAATCCCCGTATTCATGTCATTGTCGGAGATTTTCTTCCTGAGAACGAGGAGGCTCACGCTGCGCCTGGCTATCGCACTACTGGTCGGAATCGCCGGGGTGGCGATTCTCGTCGGCCACTCGCTCGGACTTGGCGAGAGCGCGATTGAACCTTCCGGCGCGATTGCCCTGCTCGTCGCCTCGGTCAGCTGGTCCATTGCGTCAGCCCTGACGCGCAAGCTGCCTCTGCCCGCTTCCAAGCCTATGAGCTCCGCAGCCCAGATGCTTTGCGGAGGCGTGTTTCTCGCCATGACCTCGGCGGCGCTAGGCGAATTTCACGGCTTCCGTATACAAGCAGTCTCGCGTGAAGCCTGGCTGGCGCTGGCGTACCTGATTGTTGCCGGTTCGATCATCGCGTTCACCGCGTACGTATGGCTCATTCATCACGAGTCACCGACGAAGGTTGGCACCTATGCCTACGTGAATCCCGTGGTCGCAGTGGCTCTGGGACATTTCTTCGGCGGCGAAAGCGTGGGCGTGCGTACTCTCACAGGAACCTTGCTCATCCTGATCAGCGTCATCGTGATCACAACCATGCCGGCCGGGAAACGAGTTCCCAGCATGGAGGAGGCGCTGCCCAGCGCCGGTACTTCAGAAAGCTGAAAGTCTCCTCGCCGTTATTGCAAACAACAGACCGCCTGGGCTGGAGCCGGCAGCATCTAAAGGCGAATGCCGGTGGCTTCGGAAGAAACCGTACGTCGCACCGCACGGGAGATTTTCCGCGGCGTCGAGAAGAATGCGCGTGACGAGCTTCGCCGCTCGACTCACGCGCTGGCGTTCTCCGGACTGGCGGGTGGTCTCACGATGGGTCTCACCGGGATCGGCGTTGCCGTGACCCTGGTTAGCGTGGGCGATATTCCGGCGCGGCAGTTCGTCTCGTATCTGTTCTATCCCATCGGCTTCATCGCCGTGATCATCGGCGGCGCACAACTGTTCACCGAGAACACGTTGTATCCGATCGCGCTTATCCTCAGCGAACGGCGTCACGTCATGGAGACGGCCCGTCTGTGGACCGTCGTATTCGTCGGGAACGTGCTCGGCGCCATTGGATTTGCCGCTCTGGCGGTGGCCAGCGATGCTCTCAGCCAGAACGTCCACGACACGCTCGTGCAACTGGGGATTCAGGCCGTCCAGGGTACGAGCTCGCACATCTTCTGGAGCGCGGTGATTGGCGGTTGGATCATCGCGCTGGTGGCATGGCTGGTCACCGCCAGCCACTGGACGATCGGGCAGATCGCCTCCATCTGGCTGTTGACCTTTGTGGTCGGAGCGGGCCACTTTGCGCATTGCATTGCCAGTACGGGTGAGATCATGTCGGCCGTGATTGCGGGAGCCGTCCCGTTCGGCCGCTACCTGCAATGGCTGGGCCTGGCTACCTCCGGAAACATTTTTGGCGGAGTGACCATCGTGACCGTGCTGAACTTTGCGCAGGTGTACGCAGGGGAAGGATGAGCGAGCGGGAACTCAACGAGGTGACGAATGTATTCCTCAGCTAATTTCGCAAAATACTCCATGCACATGCGCAGCGATGAAGACCCGCCGATCCCCACGCCTCCAGGAGAAGATCCGCCGCCTCCGGTGCGGGAGCCTCCGGACAAACCAGTGATCGGTCCGGACGCGCCGGTGCGCGAACCCGAACCGCGGCAGCCGCGACGGCTGTAACGCTGCGCAGCCGTATAATCGATGCTTCGGGTAATGAGCGCTCCTACCGTTCTGCGGCCCACAATCGGCGTTTCAAAAACAACTTCGCGAACGCATCGTTGGATATGGATCGTCGTCCTCTGGGCCATCGTTTATGTTCCGGGGCTGTTTTCGCCGCCGCTTCTCGACGACGCCGACTCCGTGCATGCCGAGGCCGCGCGCGAGATGCTCGTGCGTCACGAATGGACGACGCTCTACATCGATGGCGTCCGCTATCTGGAGAAGGCCCCGCTCCTCTACTGGGGCATGGAGGCGAGCTACAAAATTTTCGGCGTGAGGGACTGGAGTGCGCGGCTGCCGCTGATTCTCGCCGAACTTGCATTGCTCCTCGCGACGTATGCGCTGGGGAGGCGCACGCTACGCGAGCGCGCCGGCTTTTGGGCCGCCGTGGTGCTCACGCTGTCGATTGGGCCGTATCTCTTCACGCGAATTCTCATTCCCGACATGCTGATCCCGCTCTGGCTGACGCTGGGCTTTTACTTCTTTCTGCTGACCCTTGAGCAGGAGCGGCCTTCAATTGCGGCATGCTGGGGATTTGCGGCGACTGTCGCCCTGGATGTCCTGACAAAGGGGCTGATCGGCATCGTCTTCCCTGCAATCATCATCGGCGTCTATCTGATCTTGACCGGCAATCTGAAACATCTGCTGTGCATGCGCCCGATCTCGAGCACAGTTGTCCTGCTCGTGATCGCCGCTCCCTGGCATATCGCCGCGGCCATGGCGAATCCTGCCGCCGGCGAGGCGCGAGGCTTTCTCTGGTTCTATTTCGTTAACGAACACTTCCTCCGCTATCTCGGCAAACGCATACCGCACGACTACGACACGGTCCCGCTGCTCCTCTTCTGGGCGCTGATGTTTCTCTGGCTGTTTCCCTGGTCGGCGTTTCTGTTGCAATCGCTGAAGCAAATCCCGCATCGCTGGAGCGAGCTGCGGCAAAGTCTGAATGCCCGCCAGCGTGCGTTGCTGCTCTACGCCATCTGGGCTGTGGTGATCCTGCTGTTCTTCAGTTTCTCCACGCGCCAGGAGTACTACGCGGTTCCTGCGCTGCCGGCCCTGGCTCTGCTGATCGGCGGGTGGCTGCAACAGGAAGAGGACTCCGCGCTCGATTCCAGACTGCGCAAAGGCGGCGTGATTGGATCGGCAGTACTCGCGGCAATCGGCGTCATCGTCTTTGCGGCAGCGATGTTTCTGCTCGCTCAAAGCAAGAGCACTCCGGCGGACAGCGATCTTGCCGACCTGGTTAAAAAAGCTCCCAACGAGTACGCGCTCGCCTTCGGCCACATCTTCGATCTGACACCGCGCGCGCTGGGCCTCTTCCGCGTCCCGCTGGCGACGTTTGGCATCGCTTTATTCATAGGCAGCCTGCTCAATCTCTTTTATCGTCGGCGCGGATTCGCTGCCGGCGGCAATTGGGTGCTGGCGATCATGATGGTCTTCGTGCTCTTCGCCGTGCATCAGGGGCTGGTGATGTTCTCGCCGATCCTCTCGTCGAAGAAGCTGGCGGATGCCATCGAGCAGGAGTTCCGGCCCGGCGACGTGATCGTCTCGTATGGGACGTACGAGGACGCCTCAACCATCAACTTCTATGCGCGCCAGCCGGTCCACGTCGTCAACACGCGCACCGAGGGCGATCTGTACTACGGGTCGCTGTTTCCCGACGCGCCCGCAATCTTTGAGGACGATGCTTCGTTCGCGGCGTTGTGGAAGGGTCCGCGGCGCGTCTTCCTCTGGGTAGAAGAGGATAAGATCCCCGCCGTAGTCCGACAGAGTGGGAGCTACCATCTGGCCCGCAGCGGCGGCAAACTCATCCTGATGAACCGCACCTGGTCCCCGGCGCAGTAGTCGTAGCGCCGATCTCCAGATCGGCTGTACTGGGGTTAGTGCTTCACCACGGAAGCACGGAAAATTTCCCAAAAGAAGAAATTCTGAGCATTCCATGCTTCGGTGGCGGAACTCACCTGATCCGGCCACGTGACCAACTGCACTTCATCGTGACGAACGCTCCCGCAATCACTTGTGTTTCGCAAGCGATAATTGCTAACGTATCCCGAAATGCCAGGCGCGCCGAAGTCGAAGCGTCGTTCGGGCTGCCCGGTGAGCGTTTCGCTGGAGATTGTCGGCGACCGCTGGTCCCTGCTGATCATCCGCGACATGATGGTGCGCGGCTACCGCAGCTTCAAGGACTTCCAGGAGTCGGGTGAGGGAATTGCCTCCAACATCCTCTCCGATCGTCTGCGCAAGCTGCAGATCGCGGGCATCCTGGATGCTGAAGCGGATACGCGAGATGGGCGACGCGTGAATTACCGGCTGACGGAGAAGGGAATCGATCTGGCGCCGGTCGTTCTGGAGTTGCTCATTTGGGGAGCACGGCACGAACCGACTGGCGCGCCGTGTGGGTTGATCGATCGACTGGAGAAGCATCGCAAGCAGCTTCTGGCGGAGGTGCGAAAACGTTGGCGAAAAAACGATGCGACTCCGCTGCAGGCCAAATCAGGAGAGTGGTTGTGGCCGTAGCTTTTTCATGAACGGATTGAGTTCACTGGAAGGAGCAGCTTAATCGCGCGTCCTGCAAAACGAAATTATGCAACCGACGACGCAACTGAAGCCCGCTTCAAAGAAGATGCTGTGGACAGGACGCATTCTCACGATCCTGGTCGTCCTGTTGCTGCTCTTTGATTGCACCATAAAAATCCTGCAAGTGCGTGCGGCGATGGAGGGCACGATGCAATTGGGATATCCCGCGAGCACCGTGCGCCCGATCGGGATCATTCTCCTGCTCTGCACAATCTTGTACGCAATCCCGCGTACCTCGCTGCTGGGAGCCGTCCTTCTGACGGGATACCTGGGCGGCGCGGTCGCTTCCAACGTTCGCCTCAGCTATCCCCTGTTTTCCTATACTTTGATTCCCGTCTACATGGGAGTGCTGGTGTGGGCGGGACTGATCTTGCGGGACGCCCGTCTGCGGGCGTTTCTCAGAAATATGGAGTAGCAACAATGAATCGTACATCGCAAATCCTGGCAGCATTTGTTTTGCTGAGCATTTCCACTTTGGCCATCGCAGCCGACAGCAAGGCGTCGTATCCGAGCATGGCGCCGCTCGATCAATATCTCATGCCCGACCGTAACGCCGAGATCGCGCTGGCGCGCAGCGCGGCTCCGCAGGCGATATCGGGCGATGCGACAATCCTCGTCCTCGGCCGTCACGGCTACGAAACCGCCGTCGAAGGCAAGAACGGCTTTGTGTGCGTCGTGGAGCGGTCGTGGATGTCTCCCATCGACTCGGTGGATTTCTGGAATCCCAAGCTGCGCGGTCCAGTCTGCTTCAATCCGCCGGCTGCGCGATCGATACTGCCCGTGACTTACAAGCGCACGGAGTGGGCGCTGGCCGGTCAATCCAAAGATCAGATCATCGCAGGCAACAAGGCCGCTTACGACAACAAGGAGCTTCCTGCTCTGGAGCCCGGCGCGATGAGTTACATGATGTCGAAGCAGGCGTATCTCACCGCGCACGGCGGCAACCTCGCCCACGTGATGGTTTACACACCGCATGGGAATCCGGCGGACTGGGGCAATGGAGTGCCGAATGCGCCGCTCGCGCTCAATCCGCAATTCAAAGACGCCGAGCCCATCGACGTGTGGGTGATTGCGGTTGGCACCTGGTCCGATGGAAGCGCCGCGCCGGCGATGTAGAAAAGCGAGCAATTAGCAACTAGCAATTAGCAATTAGCAACTAGCAATTAGTATTAGCAACTGGCGACCGGCAATCAGTCTATGGTGGTTCGGCACGAGTGAGATAGAGATTACTCGTTTCGCCATAGCTCGCCTCATCGCTTAGTTTATTGTTAATCGACTAATTGCTAATTACTAGCTACTAAAAAAAGGAGCACGAATGAGCAGAGTTCGCGTACTCGTAGGCACTCGTAAAGGCGCATTCATTCTGGAGTCCGACGGCAAGCGCGCGAAGTGGGACGTCAGCGGCCCGTTCTTCGCCGGCTGGGAGGTCTATCACATGAAAGGCTCTCCCGCCGATCCCAACCGCATTTACGCCTCGCAAACCAGCAGCTGGTTCGGCCAGGTCATCCAGCGCTCCAGCGACGGCGGCAAAACGTGGGAGACGCCCGGCGGCGGCCCCGAACAGCTTCCCGGCGGCTGGATGAAGGGCGAGAGCAACAAGTTCGTCTACGACGACTCGCCCGGGACCGGCGCGCCGCTCACCACGCACCAGTGGTACGACGGCACGCTGAAGCCGTGGGTCTTCAAGCGCGTCTGGCATCTCGAGCCCTCGCTCAACGATCCCAACACCGTTTACGCCGGCATCGAAGACGCGGCGCTCTTCCGCTCCACCGACGGCGCCGCCAGCTGGAGCGAACTCTCCGGCCTGCGCGGCCACGGCACCGGACCGAACTGGCAGCCCGGCGCCGGCGGCATGTGCCTGCACACCGTCATCCTCGACCCCAGCGATCCCAACCGCATCTACATCGCCATCTCCGCGGCGGGCGCCTTCCGCACCGACGACGGCGGCAAGACGTGGAAGGCGATCAACCGCGGCCTGCGCTCGCAATTTCTACCCGACCAGGACGCCGAGGTCGGCCACTGCGTGCACCACGTCGCGATGCAGCCCAAGCGTCCGGGCGTGCTCTTCATGCAGAAGCACTGGGACGTGATGCGCAGCGACGACGCCGGCGACAACTGGACGGAAGTGAGCGGCAACTTGCCCACCGACTTCGGCTTCGTCATCGACGTCCACTCGCACCAGCCCGAGACGATTTACGTTGTGCCCATCAAGAGCGACGGCGAGCACTATCCGCCCGAGGGCAAGCTGCGCGTCTATCGCAGCCGCACCGGCGGCAACGAGTGGGAGGCGCTGACCAAAGGCCTGCCGCAGAGCAACTGCTACGTCAACGTGCTGCGCGACGCCATGGCGGTCGACACGCTCGACGATTGCGGCATCTACTTCGGCACCACCGGCGGCCAGGTCTACCTCTCGCCGGATGCGGGCGACAACTGGTCGCCCATCGTGCGCGATCTGCCCGCAGTGCTCTCGGTCGAGGTGCAGACGCTGGCGTGAGCATCGATCTCTGATCCGCTTGTAGCCCATGAATTCACCACGGAGGGCACTGAGATCACGGCATCTTTTGAAATGAAATTCCCTCTGTGATCTCCGTGCCTCAGTGGTGAAATGATTTTCGACCGAGAGAATTCCATGATCATCCGCGTCGTCATCCCGCCGCACCTGCGCACGCTGGCCAACGTCACCGGCGAGTTGCAGCTCGAAGTCGGCGACCGCGCCACGCAGCGCGCCGTCCTCGACGCCCTCGAGGCGCGATATCCCATGCTGAGCGGCACCATCCGCGATCACGTCACCAAGCAGCGCCGCGCCTTCCTGCGCTTCTTCGCCTGCGAGGAAGACCTCTCGCACGAATCCCCCGACGCGCCCTTGCCGCAACCCGTGGTCGATGGCAAGGAGCCGTTCCTGATCATCGGCGCCATCGCGGGCGGATAGCGCGATTTGGCTTCGGCGCGATCGGGTAGAGCTGGCCTTCAGAACCTGCCCTGAGCGAAGTCGAATGGCCGGCCTCCAGCGTGCCCTCTTATTTCTTGTCATCCTGAGCGGAGGCCGCCGCGGCGACCGGAGTCGAAGGACCCCTACAGCCGACTTCGCCTGCTCCGCCCCGAGAATTGTTTTGTCATCCCGAGAATGTTCGTCATCCCGACAATTACTTGTCATCCCGAGGATGTTTTGTCATCCCGACAACTATTTGTCATCCCGAGCGGAGTCGAGGGATCTGCTGTTCGTCTGGAGTGGCAGGAGCGCTGATGGGCTATTTGGGGCAGTCCTGGTTGGTGTGAATCCGGGCCACCGCCGGCCCTGAGTGCGAAGAGGCCCCACCCCTCCCCCATTTTTTTAAAGTATTGAATAATAAGCGGTTATCTTATGGCAGTCCGTAAGGTATTCCAAACTATGATACCTAAACCTAGATAATTCTCAACACTTTGCCGGAATTCACGAAAAGTATTGCGGAATAACGTACTTAAACCGCGATATCTTGCAGTACTTTACCGGGACCCAACGTTTTCCCCGAGGCCGCAACCCAGCCCCATTTGCCCGTGCCAGGCTTTCCAGTTTTCAAAGACCCTATTCCGCCATCCGCCCCAATCCGAAGCCGACGGCGTTTGGGCACATGCGGCCCAACTTACCAATCTAGCCGCCGCCCCCTCCCGCTCCAATCAAAAAGCGACACCCCGCCAAACGAAAGTAACCACACCTTTTAGCCATTCTCGCCGCGGGAAGGCAAGGTAGGGCCTGGCCTGCTTACTTTCCAAATCACCGTTTCATCACCCCGGGATTGTCACACCGTCCCTCGGGTGCCCCAACTGACCTGAAAAAGTACGGGATCACAGTCGCATCGCGAGATTGGACAGTCGACACTATCGTTCGTCAGGTCGAACAAGGAAATATCGATCTTGATCCAGCCTTTCAGAGGCGAAACGCATGGAGGGATTCAAGGCGCAGCCGCTTGATTGAGTCATTTGTCCTGGGCTTTCCAGTGCCGCAACTTGTCTTGGCGGAGAACCCTCGTGATCGAGGCACATTTATCGTCATAGATGGCAAGCAGCGCCTGCTAACAATAGCCGGACTATTCCTGAGTAAGTACCGCAGTTACTGGAATGACGAGCGGTTCAGCGGATTGAACGTTCTGGAAATCCTCAATGGCGTTTCACTGGATACATTCTTAAGCTCGGCTAGGTGGTCGAAAGAGCAGAGACAACTGGTCAACTCCGATATCAGAACAACAGTCATTACTGGTTTCCAAGATGAAGATGTGCTTTACGATATCTTCTATCGAATTAACACGGGGTCCGTGCCGCTGTCTTCGCAGGAGCTCAGGCAAGTACTTAATCGAGGCGGCTTTGCAGAATTTCTGTTCGACGCTACAAGCCAACCTAATCCGCTCTGGCGGGTGCTGCGCATCAGTTACCCAGATCCGCGCTTACGGGATGTAGAGCTGCTCCTTAGGCTTATCGCGCTGAGATTGTTCGCTCCGAAGTACCGAGGAGACATGAAAGAATTCTTGGACCAGACTATGAGGTCCCTAAATGGTGGATGGAATACTGCCCACCGGCAGGTTGAAGACCTAACGAGAGAGTTGTTTGCGGCCGTAGATGCAGGGCTGGAGATCTTCGAAAACACACTAGGGCGCAAGCTTAAGGGGTTGAAATTTGAACATGCGCTCAACCGAGCACTATTCGAAGTGCAGACCTACTACCTTTCCTTCGCGCCGACCAGGGAGGCAGCGCTCCAAAACAGCGGCGACTTGGAGTTGCAATCTAAGATGCTTTTTTCTGACCACGAATTTGTTTCATCAATCGAAGCAACAACGAAAAGCATCGCGAACTACAGACTGCGGTTCGGGCATTACCAGCAGATGCTAGAGGCTACTCTCCGCATTCGGGTTGAGCCCATTGTTATCGGGTCGAGGTGATGAAGACCGGTCCGGCGACAGAACTCCGTATCCTCAAACGATCCATTTCCGAGATCGAGCAGCGGTTCCTCAGCGCTTATCTCACAACCGCTCCTGCGCTGAAACCGCCATCGCGGCGCGAACAACTTGATATAGCTGCTTATGTTGTGCTGGCGCACGGCGCTTTAGAAAACTTCGCCGAGGGCGTGGCTTTGTGGGTACTGACCCGTTCTGTAGATCGGTGGAAAATAAAAAAAAGAGTAACGCGTGCAACTGCCTCGATCCTGCTGTCCCAGTCCCCACCGGCCGCGCCGGATGCCCCACAGGCAGTCTACGACACGCTTCGCTTAGCACTCGAAGACGCGAAGAATAGCATCTCCCGTATCATAAACGGCAATAATGGCGTTTCCACACGCCACCTACGCTCTCTGTTTTACCCGCTCGGAGTCGACGTGCCGGAAGATCCCGTATTGGTTGGATCCTTGGATACTGTTATTAAGATTCGTCATGAATGGGCGCATCGGAGCCGCTTCGGTGCGAACGTTACGAAATCAGCTCAGGATGTGTACACCGCAGTAGCCGATTGCATTAAGCTCGCTGAGCAGCTGGCGAACAATGCGAGTGCGCTGAAACCGTAGTCGGAGACCCGGGTCTCACACACCGTGTCATGGCTTTTCGTCTAGCCCGAATCTTATCAGTGTGGGTAGGTACGACGCATCACCGCGAAAATCTTCCACTTCCTTGAATTTCAAATCGTGGAATACCCATCACCCCTAGAAGCAGTTCTCGCTTCGCGGTGTGATCGAGAGCGCAGCGTGGAGATCCCAAATCCCCCGGGTCTCGAACCCCGCGAGGCCCGGGCCGGGTGCCCCACACATTCGCGGTTTTCGAATGTGTGGGACCAAGAAATCCAGAGATTACCGAGCGCAGGCCTAGCAGAATCCTCCTCCCACTCATTCCAACACGAGCAATGATGGGGGCACCCAACACCGTGGTCACACCTTCTAAACGAGCGTCGGCCTGCATTTGTTTTTCTTGTAGAATCCTCTCCATGGTGAAAATCACAGTCCGACCGAAATCATCTCTGCGCGTGGAATTCGCTCCTGGTGAACTGGAATTGATTGGCGAAGACGGCCAGCCCATCGACCTGACCGGCAAACCTGCCATCTCGCTCTGCCGCTGCGGCGGCTCCACCAACAAGCCCTTCTGCGACGGCACTCACTCCAAGATCGGCTTCCAGGGCGCGGAACAGGCTGTGGCCCAGGCTCAGAAACAGGCGTCGCCGAATCAGGACCTGCCCAAATAGCCGAAGCCCGCGTCGCAACTCGGACGCGGATCATCCCCGCGTGTTCATGGCGAATCGTATGCTTTGAAAGGACACGGCTTCACCGGGCCCCGGCAGATGCCACATTTGCCTCTGCTGGGTGGAGGCGTGCCGTGAATGCTCCGCTGGGCCACTGCTTCACCCCAGCTGCCACACCGTGTCGAGCACCGTCCCATCCACCCACTTCACCACGGCGACGGGATTGTCGACGAGGCGCGGCTTGGCCGGCTTGCCGCCGCAGATCTTCTCCACCTCGGCCTTGATCTCTTCGAGCGGCCGGATCGGCAGCCCCTTGCCTTTCACCGCGTCGAGCAGGTCCTGCCGCCGCGGATTGATGGCGATGCCGCGCTCGGTGGCGATCACGTCGATCAGCTCGCCCGGCCCGGTCACGGTGGTCACCTCATCGACGATCACCGGAATGCGGTCGCGGAACGAGGGCACGGCGAGAATCGTGCATCCGGCGAACAGGCAGTTCTGCCAGCCGCCGATACCGTGCAGCAGCCGCCCATCGGAATGCGTCACCACGTTGGCGTTGAAGTGGAGGTCGACTTCGGTCGCGCCCAGCACGCACGCGTCGATCATGGAGGCGAAATTTCCCTTGCCGTGGAAGTTGTACGAGGTGAACGGACTGGTCGCCACATGCCGCGGATCGCCGGCGATGGAGCGCACCGCGTCGAGATCGAAGGTCTGCCCGTCGAGAATGTAGCCGATCAGGCCCTCGTGAAGCAGATCGACCAGGTACTTGGTGGAGCCGCCGCGCACGAAGCCGGCCTTGACGTTGGCCGCCTTCATCATGCGCGCCAGGTAATCGACGAACGCCAGCGCGATGCCGCCCGCGCCCGCCTGGAAGGAGAAGCCGTCGCGCATGATGCCGCTGTCGCGCAGGAAGCGCGCTACCAGCTCCGAGATGCGCAGCCGGTCGGGACTGCGCGTGATCTGCGTGGTGCCGCTGACGATCTGCGCGGGGTCGCCGATGGACGGCACCTCGACGACGTAGTCGACGTTGTTGCCCTGGATCTGCCACGGGACGCACGGGAAGGGAACGAGGTTGTCGGTGACGACGATGACGCGGTCGGCGTAGATGGAATCGGCCAGCGCGAAGCCGAGCGAGCCGCACGCCGATGGGCCGTGCGAGCCGTCGGCGTTGCCGAAGTAGTCGGCGGTGGGCGCGGCGATGACCGCGATGTCGATGTGCACCTCGCCATCCTGAATGGCCTGCCAGCGTCCGCCATGGGAGCGCAGCACGCCCAGCCCGCGCATGTGTCCGTGCGAGCAGTAGTCGCCGAGCGGGCCGTTCATGCTGCCTTCGATGTGATGCACCGCGCCGGACTTCATCAGCTCGATCACCGGCTCCTGGCAGGGAAACGATGCGCTGGCGAACCACACGAGGTCCTTGGCGCCCATGCGCGCGGCGGTCTGCAACGCGGTGAGCGCGACGCGGTCGCCGTTGCGCAGATGATGATGATTGCTGATGGTCATGCCATCGCGCAGCCCGCAGAGGCGCAATGCCGTCTCGAGGTCAGGAACGCGCTTGTCCCCGTTTGTGGGATAGTCGCTGTTGCTGCGAATCGGCGGGCCAGCTTTGCGGCCGCTGGGACGATGTCCGTCGACGCCCTGGTAGGGCACAGCGTCGCGGCCGTTGACGTTGGTGGGCACGCGACGAGCGATGGCGTTGCGAACCAAGTTGCTTGTTGTGACTGCTGTGCTCATATCGCTCACCGGTCTACTGAATTGTCATCCCGAGCGAAGTCGAGGGATCTGCGGTTCACTCCGCGCGGAGGCTAGGACTTTCACCCTGCCGTCAACCCCATCTGCTTCGCTCGCGCTACCAGCTTCAGCGCGCGCTGCACCACCGGAGCATCGATCATCTTCGATCCCAGGCTGACCACGCCCAATCCCCGCGCTTGCGCTTCTTCATACGCGGCGACGATCCTCTGCGCCTTCTCCAACTCCCACATTGTGGGAGCGAACGCGCGATGAATGATCTCGATCTGAATGGGATGGATGCAGCCCATGCCTTCGAACCCCATGGCCCGCGAAGCCTCGCCCCAACGCAGCAGGCCCTCGCTGTCGGCAACGTCGCCGTAGACAGAATCGATCGCCTGCACATGTGCGGCGTGTGCGGCGTTCGCGACACGCATCCGGGCGTAAAGCGACTCAGCGCCACCCGGCGTCTTGGCTACGCCGAGATCGGCCGTGTAGTCCTCCAGGCCGATCGTGATTGCCGCAATGCGATCGGAAGCCTTGGCGATCGGAAACGCATTCTCGATCCCCAGCGCCGACTCCAGGATCGGCATCAGCCAGATCGGGCGAGTCATCCGGGCGCGCTTGAAAATCGATTCGACAGCTCCCACAACGTCGGATACCTGCTCCGCAGTTTCTACTTTGGGGATCAGGATCAGATCGGGCGCTTGCGGAACAATCTCCTCCAGATCAGCCAGGCCAAGCGGCAACTGATTGATGCGCACCATGCGCTCGGCCGCTCCGAAGTCCACCGCCCGCAGCGCATTTCGTACCAGCAGGCGAGCCGCGTCTTTCTCGGCGAAGTGGACGGAATCTTCCAGGTCGAGAATCACCGCGTCTGGGCCATGCAGCCCGGCGTTGATGAAGTACTTCGGCTCATTACCCGGCAGATACAGCCGCGATCGCCGCAACCGGTCCTTAGCAGAGGGCGCAGGCAGCACAACCGCCTCCGGCAGCGCCGATTTGTCCTGGCCAAGCCCAGAGCGCCGCACCGCCGCTTCCACACGCGCGGCGATGACGAAGGGCAGCGCGCCCTCATCGACAATCGTCACATGCGCATGCTCGACGCCGAGCGCGCCCACCACATCAAGCGCCTGCCGGCGGATGCTCTCGCCGTAATAAAGATCCACGCGCGAACGCAGCTCAATCTCGATACCGCCGCTCGTGCGCGCTTCGGCCGTGACGTGCAGATCGGAGCGAACGTCGCCTCCGGCGCGTCCCGCCTCGCCGCGCTGCGTCATGCTAGTTTCTGCCACTGCCGGCATAGGCCCTCTCCACTGCGACTCCGAGCTTTTCCAGAACCGCGTCAGTCATCTCTGTCGTCGACGCCGCTCCCTGCGCGATCGACTTGGCACCGCCGGAAATGCGCATCATGTCGTACGTGCGCACCTTGCCCTCTGCGACCACGGCTGCGATCGCCGCGCGAATCCTGTCCGCTTTCTCACGCTCGCCGATGTGGTCCAGCATCATCGCGGCGGAAAGGATCATCGCAATCGGATTCACGATAGGCGGATCAAGCTCGGCATACTTCGGCGCCGAGCCGTGCGTCGGCTCAAACACCGCAACCTCTCCGCCGATATTCCCCGAGGCCGCAAATCCCAGCCCGCCTACCAGCCCTGCAAATGCGTCGCTGATGACATCGCCGAACAGGTTGCTGGCGACGATCACGCCATAGTCTTCGGGATTCTTCGTCAGCCACATCGTCTGCGCGTCGATGTTGGTCGACCACAGCGGAATCTCGCTGTACTGCTTCTGCACTTCCTTCGCCACCTCCTCCATCAGGCCCGAGGTCTCGCGCAGCACGTTCGGCTTTTCGCAAATCGTCACAGACTTGTACCCGAATCTGCGCGCGTGTTGGAAAGCCGCTTCGCAAATGCGACGCGCCGCGGGCCGCGTGATGATGCGCACCGACACGGCGAGGTCTTCGCCGGCGACATTCTCGAACGGCTTGAACTTCGGGTGCGACCGCAGCGCCTCGCGCACCTGCTGCGGCGGATTGCTCCACTCCACGCCGGCGTAGAGGCCTTCCGTGTTCTGGCGAAAGACCACGACATCAACCTTCGGCTCCTCGAATCCGCCTGCGGGTTTCTTGCGGATGAAGTTCAGCGGATTTCCGGGAAACGACAGGCACGGCCGCATGCAAATATCGAGGTTGAACTTCTGCCGCATGGAAACGATCGGGCTGAAGTACTGATGGCCTTTACCCTTCAGCGCGGGACTGAGTTCCGCCTCGGCTTCCTTCTTCGGCTTGGAGGTGATCGCCCCGAAGAGGCCGATCTTGTGCTGCCGCAGCAGCTCAATCGTGCGCTCGGGCAGCGCGTTGCCTTCCCTGATCCAGCACTCCCAGCCGATGTCGGCATGCACATAGTCGGCCTCAAAGCCGACTGCGTCGAGCACGCGAATCGCCTCCGGCAGCACCTGATTGCCGATGCCATCGCCCGGCATGGTTACGATCGTACGTTTTGCCATATAACATTCCTTCCAAAAAACCTTGTCACACCGACCGTAGCGTCCGCCTGCCTTCCCACCCGCATTGGTTGCGGGTGGGCGGACGCGGAGTGGAGGGACCTGCGTTCTGTCGTAAGCCACTACTGCTGCAGATACTGCGAGTCCCACGTTGTGGGACGACTCTAAACGTGAGCAACAACCGCTCCAAGTCCCAGTTTCCGGCTCACCAGGTTCTCGATCCCTCCGGCAATAACCAGCGACTGCGGCACGCTGCCCAACGCCGGAAAGGCAAACTCCTCACCCGCCCAGCGAATCGTGCTGGCGGCAAAATCCACCTCGATCGCGTCACCTGCAATGATCGTCTTCTCTTTGCGGTCAACAGCTTCGGCATGCTTCTCGCGCAATCGGCCGATCAGCGCAGGTGTCTCAATACACAAGAAGCCATTGTTAAACGCGTTACGCAGATACGTCTGCGAGAAGCTGCCGGCGATAACGAGCGGAATGCCCTTGCACTTCAACGCCGTTACTGCCTGCTCGCGGCTGGAGCCGGTGCCAAAGTTGAATCCGCCGACGACTACATCGCCCGCGGCCGAGCGTGATGCAAATTCCGGGTCGTAGTTCTCCATCACCACGCGCGCCATCATCTCCGGCGTCATGTCCTCGCGATAGGTGTAGTCCTTGCCATAAATGCCGTCGGTATTCAGGTTGTCCTGCGGCAGAAACACCAGCCGTCCGCGCACACTCGCCGGAAATCCGGGCAGAATCTCGACCTTCTCTGCAGCCGCGGATTCTGCTGCAAACTCCTCGAAGCAATATGCCACATTGTAGGACTCCACCTCGGCAGGCCCGCAGATGTAGCCCGCCACGGCCGATGCCGCTACAACTTCCGGGCTGCCGAGGTAGCACTGCGCGTCGCGCGAACCCATCCGCCCCTTGAAGTTCCGGTTCGTTGCCGAGATGCCGACCTCACCCGCTTCGAGCAGCCCCGTTCCCAGTCCAATGCACGGCCCACACCCAGACGGCAGCGCATGCGCGCCGGCGTCGAGGAAGATCTTCCAGACGCCGCGCCGTTCCGCCTCTTCCTGCACGGAGCGGCTGGCTGCGGCCAGATAGAACTTCACGCCGCCGGCGATTTTCTTTCCGCGCAAAACCTTTGCCGCCGCTTCAAGGTCTTCCAGCCGCGAGTTCACGCACGAGACGAGATAGGCCTTCTGGATCGCAACTTTCTTCTTCGCGATCTCCGCGACCGATTGCATGACCTGCACCGTGTCGGGACCAGAGACGTGCGGCGTGACTTCAGAAAGATCAAGTACGATTCGCCCGGCATACACCGCATCAGCATCGGGAGCGGGGGGATTCGTGCGCCACGCGTCGATCTTTTCCTCTGGAATACGGTCCACGCCTGCAGCGCGCAGCTCGCGGCTTCTCGCCTCCAGATACGCCAGCGTGACCTCATCCGCCGGGAACCAACCCACCAGCGCGCCCCATTCCGTCGACATGTTCGCAATGCTTAGCCGCGCGTCCATGCTGAGCGACGCGACGCCCGGGCCGGTGAACTCGACGGCAGCATTCAGCACTTCCTCCCGGTTGTACAGGCCGCAAAGCGTCACGATTACATCCTTGCCGGTTACGCCCGGCTTCAGCTTGCCTTCGAGCACAACCTGGATGGTGCGCGGGATCTGCCACCAGAATTCGCCCGTCGCCCAGATCGCCGCTGCATCGGTGCGGACCACAGGCGTGCCGATCGCGCCCAGCGCGCCGTACATATTCGAGTGTGAATCGGAGGCGACAACGAACGTTCCCGGCAGCACGTAACCCTGCTCCACCATGATCTGGTGGCCGATGCCCGTGCCCGGCGGATAGAAGTCGATACCGTGTTCGCGCGCGAACGCCTCCATGCTGCGATACTTCGCCAGGTTCGACTCTTCCGTGTTCTGGATGTCGTGGTCCGCGGTGAAGACCGGCTGCGTGGGATCGTGTACGCGCGTCGCCCCGATCGCCCTGAACTTCTTCATCACCGCCGAGGTGTTGTCGTGCGTCATCACATGATAGGGGCGAATGGAGAGGAAATCACCGGCGCGCAGCGGCCGATCCGGCCCCTCGGCCATGTGCGATTGCGCGATTTTTTCAACGGTGGTTTGCGGCATACTTTGTGCCTCCGCAACGGCGTAGCTCACCACGGAATCACGTAACGCACGGAATCGTTTCCTTTAAGTTTTCCGTGTATCCGTGCTCCCCTGGTAAACCTCCAACTATCTCTCCGCCTTGAACAGCTTCATCAACTCGCTCACGCTCGTCTGCTTCTCCAGCTTCCAAATCGCATCGATCGCGCGGCGGCGCGCCTCGCGCGACATCACCGGTCCGGCCAGCGCCTCGAACTTTTCTTCCACTTCGTTATCCGTGAGCGGGTTGCGCGGATCGCCCTTGGGATAATCGAGCTGCTGTGTGAACTCTCGGCCATCGATCGTGTGAATGCGAACGATTACGCGCTGCAAGGCGGGAAATACCTTCTCGATCTCCGGGTCGGCGGTAACAACAATCTTGCTGAGCTGCGCGCGAATCACCGGATCCATGATCTTCGCCTGGGTGAATTGCAGCGGGGTAACCTGCCGCTCGGCAATCGCCGCCGCGATGACGTAGGGCAGGGAATGGTCGGCCGTCTCTTTGGTATGCGGATCGTATTTGCTGGGATCGCTCAGAATGTCTGCGCCGCGCGCCGTGGTGCGCACGTGCACCTTGGCGATATCGTCGGGCCGAAGATCGTGGTCCTTCACCAGCGCCAGCACGGCGGAAATCGGTGTGTGGGTGAGCGCTTCCGTCGGGAACGCCTTCATCCCACATTGTAGGATCCGCCAGGAGCCGGGGCCCCCGACGAGTCCTTGAGTCGGACTCGTTGGGGTGGAGGACTCGCCTAATCCGTCGGTCAAAATGTTCAACTTCCACTCCGGCCCGAAACAGTGCACCAGCCCTTCTTTGCCGTCGATCACATGCTCCGGTCCGGTGTAGCCTTTCTCGGCGAGCAGCGCCGCCAGCATGCCACTTTGCGTGGCCATGGGATCGACCGTGTTCTTCATCATGGTGAGCTTGCCGGCGGTGACCGCGCCCAATGTGGCGCGCGCGCTGGCGCTGATGCCGATGGCGTGCTGGATCTGCTCAGGGCCGAGCTTCAACATACGTCCGGCTACGATAGGCGAAACGAAGGCAGTGAGCGTCGCATGATGCCAGCCACGCTCGCGAATGCCAGGGAAAGCTGCCTCACAGAGCCGCATCTCGAATTCGTGGCCCAGCACGAGTCCGACAATCAGTTCGCGGCCATCGCTGCCCGCACGCTCGCATGCAGCCATCGCGGCAGGAAAGATGTCGGAAGGATGCGAGGGATCCTGCTTCCAGTAGATGTCGTTGTAGTCCATGCAGCGGATCATCAGCGCGTTGGCCAGGGCCGCCGATACGGGATCCATTTGCTTGCCGCTACCAATGACCGTCGCCTGGCCCGGACCTGCAATCTCGTCCAGAACTTCCAGGGCGATGATCACATCATGCTGCTGATATCCGCCGAGGGCGCAACCGATGCTGTCGAGGAAAAATCGTTTTGCCTGGTAGATCGCATCTGCCGAGAGGTCTGCGAATTCCAGGCGCGCGGCCCACTCTGACATTGTGGTAGTAACGGTCGTCTTGCCGGTGGGTCTGGTCGGGGCGGTAGTGGCCACCATCGGAGATCTCCTTACTTCGCCAAATTCTTGAACGGCAGGAACGACATAAAATCCGCATGATGCACGATGTAGGCCTCGGTCGTGCGCTTCACCAGGTCGCCTTCAGCGGCATGGGCCGCGATGATGTGACATACGGCATCCGGCACGCCGCACGCCATCGCCAGCGCGACGCCTGTAAACGGATGGCGCAGCATTTCGCCGCGCTTGCTCTGCCGCGTCTTGCCGTCGGCGCTCTCGTACTCCAGCAGCTTGCCGACGTCCGCCAGGATTGCGCCCGCAATCACCGTGTCCATGTCGATAGGCAGGGCGTTGCCCATGAACTCGGTCATGCTCTCCGCGGCTTTGCGCGCAATGTGCACCACGCAACGCTTGTGCTCCATGAAGGTCGTGGGGCAGTTCGGCACCAGGAGAGTGAAGGGAATCCGGTTCAAGTCTTCGGGCCTGAGCGGGCTGAGTTCCAGCGCCCGCTCCCAGGTCCTGGTGACCTGTTCACGCAGTTCGGCGGACTGAATCCACTCGATCTCCGGCCAAAGTTTGAGAACTGCATCACGCATGGGCTCTCCAGGCAGCGCAGGGGCCGCGGTCTAGCTCGCGCAGTGGCGTGCTGAGATCGCGTTCGCTGCAGGCGCAGCAATGCCCTAAAAGGTCAACTCCTGCACCGGCAAACGGATATTGGTATCACTTTGGTGTCCACGGGAGCTATGACGCGCGTCACAAGAGCTTCGGAAGCCCTTTATCTACAGCGTTTGGCAGGCGAACCTGAGGCGCCGGGGTCGCATCCATCGGAAGAAAAACCTGCTTTCTTCTGAACATAAGTTGCTTGCGGCTGTTTTGTCTTCGAAGCATACTTCGCTCGGAGACAACCGTCATGGCGAAGCAAGCTGCCGCCCCGCAGCGCGATTCGAGCGGAAGCTGGCTGGGCGCGCTGGCATCGCTCATCGTGGGCGCAGGATTCCTCGCGCTCTGGTTCTGGCTTCTCCCGCCATGGCTGGGCTTCCAGGGCGGCGCAACCGGACTCGCGCGCTGGCGCTGGCTCGGCGTGATTCCTGCAATCGTTGGCTTCGGCGTCATGCTTCGCTGCATCTGGAACTTCGGCTGGACCGGCCGCGGCACACCCGCACCCATGGCTCCTCCGCAGCGGCTGGTCGTCGTGGGCTTCTACCGTTACGTGCGCAATCCCATGTACGTCGGCTTTCTTATGGGCTGGGCCGGCCTCTGGATCATCTTTGGGCGCATGAATCAAGGATCAATAACGGTGGCAGTCATTTTCCTGCTGTGCGTGATGGGCGTCGTGCGCTTCTATGAAGAGCCGGTGCTGCGAAGAATGTTCGGCGCCGAGTACGAAGAGTACTGCCGCAATGTCCCCAGATGGATGCCGCGCCTGCGGCCATGGATCCAGCCCTGACTACTTCTTCAACTCCGCCGGCCAGTTCTGCACCAGGGTAAACGGATCGCCACCCTCGGTAATGTTGCCGCTATTGATCAGGAACTTCTTGCCATCTCCGCCAACGTCGTACGGCCCATACTCCCGTTGAATGCCGATTGCCTGAAACAATGCGTGGGGAACGCCGAGGTGCACGGCGTTGCCGGAAGCATCGACATCGACGGCGACGATGTGGTCGGCGCTATCGAGATAGAAGAGCTCCTTGCTGTCCCTGCGCCACTTGGGCACGGTCCCGCCGTCGGTCGAGACCTGCCACTTCGCGCCTCCGCCGGGAAAGGCCGTAATGTATACCTCTCTTCTTCCCGATTCGTTGCTTTGGTAGGCCAGCCACTTGCCATCGGGCGAGACCTGCGCATCCCTTTCTTCCCAACTGTCCTGCACAATCGGAAAGGGCTTGCCATCGCCGAACAATGGCAGGGCCCAGATGTGGAATCCCGCCTCCTTGGCTAAGTCTTTTCTTCCATAAACCAGGTAACGGCCGTCAGAGGAGACGCTGCTTGGCGTCTCCACGATTCCCTGGGTGGCCAGCACAACCCGTTCCGATCCGCTGCCGTCGGCGGCCTTGGCGGCAATGTGAGGCGTACCCGAAGTGCTCGAAGCATAAAAGACCGTTTTCCCGTCAGGCGCCCAGGTTGCGCCGCTATTATTCGCCGGACCAAAGGTTAAACGGGTATTGGTTCGACGCGTGAGGTCAAACATCCAGATGTCGCCGACTCCTTGCGTGCCGGTGAAGATGGTCACCCCCAGGTGGCTTCCATCAGGCGACAGCGCGGGTGTCAGATAACGGTCCACTTGCGCGACGTCGGCGAGTTGCTTTCCGTCGCGCCCCAGCCAGAGGAGGTTCCAGCCGGCTTGCATCGCGCCGGACTGGTAAACCAGTGTTCCGCTTTGCGACGCTGTGAACAGCGGGCGCGCGGTTGCTCCGTTCATTCCCACTTGCTCGGCAATGAGCACGGGCTCGCCCATCAGTTCCAGACGGCTCAAGTTGAATGGCTGCGCCATCAGCGCCTGGTCGCGGAGAAAGAGAATATGGCCCGAAGCGAAGATCCCCATGGAATCGCTTTTCAGCAGCTCTTTTGCCTGTAACGACCCCAGCTCGCCAACATAAACGGCGTCCTCATGCGGACCCTTGGAGCTGCGCGCCCAGAACAAGAAATGCTTTCCGTCCGGCAAGAAGGATGGCCAGCGATGGCTGTTCTCATTTCGAGAGGCGTCGAGCCTACTCGCCGGCTCGGGATTGCCACCAGAAGCGGGGACGCGCATTAACGCCTGGGTAGTTGTCGGGGTGAAGACGATGGTTCCATCCGGACTCCACGTACCTCCGCGCGCGTTCGTAGCGTCGCAGAGAACCTGCGGAGGTCCGCCATCGGCGTTGATCCGCTTCATTTTTCCGCCGGCAAAGAACCCGATCTCACGGCCGTCAAACGACCAGAAGGGATACATGGCGTCATCCGTGCCGTTCAAAGCCTGTGATGTGAGGGCATTCAGTGGTCGAACGTACAACAGGATTTTGCCCTTTGCATCGCGCACGGTGAAGGCCAGTCGCGTGCCGTCTGGTGAGAGCACGGGCGGGCCGGAGGAAGGCAGCATGGTGACGAACGCCGTTCCTGGCGGAGGCAGAATCGAGGAACGCACCAGCGGCTCTGGCTTCGGTGACTGCAGAAGGTAAGCGGCTCCCGCGGCCAGTGCAATCACCCCGGCGACGGCCGCGATGAGCCATGGCGTCTTCGAAGCCGGCGCAGCTTTCGACGTAGCTGCCGCGGCTTCACTCTGCGCGCCTGCTTCGGCCAACGCTTGCAACTGAATGCAGACGTCGTGCATGCAGCCGTAACGCAGCTCGGGATTCTTGGCCAGGCAGCGACGTACGGTCTCGTCCAGGCGAGGCGGCGAACCGGGCCGCAGCACGCTGACCCGCTCTGGCTCATGATCCAAAATCGCGCCCAGCACACTGAGCTGCGACTTGCCCTCGAAGGCCCGGCGGCCGGTAACCATCTCGTGGAGCATGCAGCCGAAGCTGAAGATGTCGGAGCGCGCATCGGCCTCGGCGCCCTGTAGCACTTCCGGCGCCATGTACTGAAACGTACCGACGACGGTCCCTTTCTGCGTGAGATTGGAGGCGTCAGCGCTCAAGGCGGCGAGATTGACGGTCGGAGTGCTGGGCGTGAACGGCCCGGAACTCGCCGCCGAGGCCATGCCAGGCGCGGGCTTCGCCAGGCCGAAGTCCATCAGCTTGGCGCCCGACTTGGTCAGCATGATGTTGGCCGGCTTCAGGTCGCGATGCACCACGCCGCGGGCGTGCGCTTTGTCCAACGCGTCAGCGACGTCAATGGCAATCTTTAGCGCTTCCTCCAGCGGCATTACGCCACGCTGCAGCCGGTCGGCCAGCGTCTCGCCATCGAGATGCTCCATCACCAGATAATCCATGCCATCCTGCGAGCCGACGTCATGCAGCGTGCAGATGTGGGGATGATTCAGCGAGGAGATAGCTTTGGCTTCGCGCTCCAGGCGCTGCTTCAATTCGGAATTGGAAGAGAGATGTGCGGGTAGAACTTTGACAGCAACATCGCGTCCGAGCCGAGTGTCGCGCGCGCGATAAACTTCGCCCATGCCGCCCGAACCCAGCGGTTCTTGAACTTCGTAAGGTCCCAGCTTGGTTCCTGAGGAGAGGGCCATAGAGTGCGCACGATTATAGCCCGAGGTGCGGTGCAAGGGCACGGCTTTAGAGGCTGCAAAAAGTCGTTGATACACGTTTGGGTAGAGCCGGCCTTTAGGCCAGCGTCTAAGCCCTTTATTGTTGTCATCCCGAGGAGCGTCTCAGCGCGACGAGCGATCTGCGGTTCGAATCTTGCTTGGCTGTGCCCATCACGCATCGCACTTCTTCCTGAGCCGGCTTCCGCCGGTGGCGCATCTCCTCACATCCTCCACGTCGCCTCTTCCACCTGGTTCGTGATCTCTTCCGCCGGCGTATCGGGCGCGAAGCGCATCGGCTTGCCGATGACCACCGTCAACTGTCCCGGCCGCGCGATCTTGTGCCCCTTCTGCTTCATCTCCCAAAGCCCGTCAATCCGCAACGGCAGCACGGGAACATTCAGCCGCGACGCCAGCATGCCCAATCCCGAGCGGAATGGCGTTGGCTTGCCATCGAGCGTGCGCTGGCCCTCGGGATACACCAGCACGCTGTATCCGCGATCGACCGACTCGCCCGCATAGGCGAAGCTCTCGCGCACATGCGATTGCTGCGGCAGGGGAAAGACATCGAACAGCGCGACGACCAGGTAATATCCCACTTTGTAGGACAGGCGCACAAACGGGTTCCACTCCTTCGGCGGACGCCACATCTGCCACAGCAGCTCGCCCAGCATCCCGACCGCCAGCCTGCGCCGTATCCGATGCGGTAATGCAATCAACGCGAAACCGACGTCGATGTACGTAACATGATTGCAGCTGATGAGCAGCGGACCCTCGACGCCGCGCAAGTTCTCGCGCCCGACGACCTTGGGGTGCGCCATGATCATCGTCGCCGGCCAGCTGAGCAGGTAATAAATGAAGGTGCGAATCCAGGTGATCGGCCAGCGCTGCGCCCATCGCGGATAGCGGTAGTCGCTCAGATCGGATTTCTGCGGCTCGCGCAGCAGCCGCTCCAGATCGCCGACGGTCGCAACCTTCGTGAAGTCCGCCTGATTCAGGTCGACCTGGTAACGGTCCTCCAGCGCGCTCATCAGCTCGACGCGGTCCATGGAGTTGAGATTGAGATCGCCCTCCAGCTGTGCATCAGGCGAGAGCGAGCCGACATTACGCCCAGTGATGCGCGCGATCAGGTCTCCCAGCGCACTTTGCGACGCAGCAGCCCGGCCATCGCCTGACGCAAAATGCTGCCGCACAGCTGCTTGAACAACCGCGGTCTTCGGCTTTTGCGTGGGCGTGCGCGGAAAGTCGTCATCCGGCCACACCATCCAGCGGCGCACCTGCTGATAATCGGCCAGCTCCTGATTGGCGCGCTTGACGGCACTCTGCGGATCGGCAGAATCGCGCAACAACAAAGCCGCGCAGGGCTCGGCATTCCCGCTCTGCTCCAGGCCTACAACCACAACGTCTCGGACCTCCGGCTGCTGGCGCAGCGCCGCTTCCAGGTCTTCGGGATAAACATTCATCCCTTCGCGGGTGACGATGACGTTCTTCTTGCGGCCCTTGAAGTAGAGATTGCCCTCAGCGTCGAGCTCGCCAATGTCTCCGGTGTGGAACCAGCCTTCCTCGCTCAGCACGGGCTTCAGTTCTTTGCCCTGCCAGTAGCCGGCAGCGACATTTGCGCCGCGGACAAGGATCTCGCCGCCCTCGCCCAGCTTCATCTCACGGCCCTCGAGCACCTTGCCGATCGATCGCGTGCCGACTTTGAAGGGATGATTCAGCGAAATCAGCGACGTCGTTTCGGTGAGGCCGTAGCCCTGCACGACTACAAAGCCCAGCCGCCGCCAGAACTCTTCTGTGTCAGCGTCCAAAGCTGCGCCGCCGGAGATGAACGCCCAGAACTTCCAGCCGAAGCGGCGATGAATCTGCCGAAAGCGCCACCAGCGCTTTGCGACACGCTCATTCCTGGCGGCCGCGAATTGCTGCTGGAAACTCTCCAGTTCGCCGGCCGCCTCCAGATCGCGCTCGATCTTGTCCTTCAGCGACTCCATCAGCCGCGGCACTGCGACCACAACCGACACGCGCTCTTTCTTGACGATCTGCAGCGTTTCGGAGGGATTCAGTGTGTCCTGAAAGATGACGGTCGCCGCGAGCAGTTGCGGCAGAAATATGCCGAGAAACTGTCCGAAGACGTGGCTCAGCGGCAGCAGATTCAAGAATCGCAGGGGATGAAAGATGCGCTCGTAGCGGCGATACTTGTCGATTTCGCGCTCCAGCGGCTCCAGGTTCGCCAGAACGTTTCCATGCGAGATGACCACGCCGCGCGGCTCAGCCGTCGTCCCCGAGGTAAAGACGATCTGGACGATGTCGTTGCGCGTGAGTGCGGGCGGATTGACCGGCGCATCGGAGTGCGAGGCAATCGCCTCACGCAAGCTCGCCAGCTGAAGCGACGCAACGCCCGCAATTTCATTCGGTGCCGAGCTGACACACAGCCTGGCATCAACCTGTTGCGCCACGCGTTGCGCGAAATCAGCGGTCGCAATCTTGTCGATGGGAACGATTATCGTGCCGCGCAGCAGGCATCCAAAGAACACCACGATCCATTCGGCGCAGTTCTCACCCCAGATCAGGAGCTTGTCGTTTTTGCCAATGCCGCGCGACTCAAGTTCGCGGGCGAAGCGATAGGCGTTGGCCAGCACCTCACCGTAAGTCCAGCGCTGCGTGCGATAACCGCGGCGATGGACAAACGCCGTCTCGCGCGCATGCCTGAGGAAGTTGTCCAGGTATTCCAGGATGGTGGTGCAGGCCATCGGTTCAAAGTGTAATTGGTCGGCAGTTGTAGCGCCGATCTCCGGATCGGCTGTCGCGCGGGTCTCCTGAGCCACGCCCCTTCCTCCGCTGAACTCCGCCTCCAGAAGAAAAGATGCGCTTTGACGCGGCGCGAAATCCGCTCTACCGCCCCAGCGCTAATTACAACTAAAGCGGCACGCGCCTACGCCGGTCGGGGGATTTGCTTTCCCGGCATGCGGTGGGAATATGCACTCACGCAACAGTAGTGAAACCGGCCGCCGGTGAAGAAGATTTAGGCGGCAAAAAAGACGCAGGTCATACTCTCCTCATACCCACACGCCTGCGGACCACGGTTTCCTCAGCAGACACAGGCTGGGCCCGGTGATCTCCTCATCGGGCCTTTTGAATTGTCCGCCACAAATCAGACCCCGATCCAAATTGGCGGCGATGCTCAGCAATGCAGTCGTACTCGGGTTCGTAATCAACTTGTTCAAACAAACGAGTGGCGCACAATCGCTTTCTCTCTCCGGAGCAAATGGCCGACGGCGGCTTGAGAGAGCGACTATGCAGCGAAGAATTGTGCGTAGATAAGCGAGGAAAAGCGAAAAATGTTGGTGCCGAAGAAGGGACTCGAACCCCCACACCCTTGCGGGTACATGGACCTGAACCATGCGCGTCTGCCAATTCCGCCACTTCGGCACGGGTGGAAACGAGTGAAACACTCGCTGTTCAGG
>Ga0126381_100000179_pt1 | contig 69473 bp, 59 predicted proteins | sample PanSoiMetPlot_28_FD_96465 | JGI IMG/M metagenome (GOLD analysis project Ga0126381, IMG submission 96465) | Tropical forest soil microbial communities from Panama - MetaG Plot_28 | ecosystem: Environmental > Terrestrial > Soil > Tropical forest > Bulk soil | place: Panama | collected 2016-02-17 | reverse complement strand
GCCGATTTGCGCGTATACACCCAATTGTAGACCATCGTCGTCTCATCATCGATCGGAACCCAGGCGTGCCCGGCATCGCCCCAGTCGCCGACCTCGTTCGAGGCGGCGCGGATTTGGTGGAACGGTAGGATGTAGTGGTAGGTGCGCGCGTGCATTTCGGCATCTCCGAGCCGCCGGATGCCGGTGTACTGATAGCCGTAGTCGGTGATGTCAACGACGAGGCGCGGAGCGCCGGCGCGCACATACGGGTTCGATGGCTTGATGCCGCTGCGCCCCGCATTGTCTTTCAAAAGCCGGTGGAGGATTGGCGCGTGCGACGTGTCGAGCCCGCCTTCGAGCCCTTGTAGCCAGTTGCACTCCTGGATGACCTTGCTGACGTGCCGGTGCGTTTCCGGCGCTTGCGTCCACGCGAATTTCGGCAGGGGCGGGATCTTCTCAGGCGGACCCATATAGGCCCAAACGAGGCCGCCCAATTCGCAGGTCGGATACGCGGTCAGGCGCACCTTGTGCTTGAACTGGTTTTCCTCTGGCTCGTTCATCTGGTCGACGCAGCTGCCATCGACCGCGAATTTCCAGCCGTGATAGACGCAACGCAGCCCGCACTCCTCGTTGCGCCCGAACCACAGCGATGCGCGACGATGTGGACAATATTCGTCGAGCAGCCCGATCCGGCCATCGCTGTCGCGGAACGCCACGAGATCCTCACCCAGTAGCCGAACGCGCACCGGCGGGCGATCCGGCTCGGCTATCTCGCGCACCAGCAGCGCGGGAATCCAGTAGCGCCGCATCACTTCGCCCATTGCTGTACCCGGTCCGGGTCAGCAGTTCATTTTCCCCATGTGACAGCATGACCGCCTCTTGCCTTGTTTCCGCCGATCATCGCGCCGGGTCTCCCGCAGACGCAAGCCCGCATGCCGGAATTGCTCAAGCCGAGGTCTGCGTCGCTAGAACAAGACCAACTCGTCACCAAAAACTGGAGAGCCCCTTGGGAGGGCTCAGGAGCCCTCCGCCGTGTGAGACCACGATCCGTCCATCACTGCACCGCCGCAACCCCAATGACAGGAACGCCGTTCCCTTCGCCCTTGCCGCCTGCGTGAGAGGCGAGGCTGCGCCGTAAGCCGCCTTGGTGCCGCGAACGACGGGGTAGGTATGTAGATTGCTTCGACCCTGGTGCCGCATCAGGCTTTGGTCGCTGCGATCGCCTCGATTTCAATTAACCACTCAGGCCTGACCAGGGCTTTGACGATGATTGTCGCCGAGCCTGGACGTGCATCGCCAAAGTGCTTTGCCCGCGCTGCACCGGCAGCCGCGACGTCTTCAGGCCGCACTAGGTAGGTCGTAATTTTCACCAAATCTCCGATCCCCATGCCGGCATCTGCAAGGATGGCGATGATGTTTCTCCAGCAGGCTTCTGCCTGAGCCTGGATACCCTCGGGTACGGTGCCGTCGGGCAAGGCACCTACCTCGCCGGAGATGTATAGGAGCCGTGAACTTTGGGGTACCTCAACGGCGTGACTATAAGGGCCAAACGGGGCGGCAACGGTGTCTGGTGTGTGGCGGATATTCATCTGACGCTTCCTCGGTTGATCAGGTCGGCTGAATGAAGGGGCTGTTTTTACGCTTGTCGAGTAGATGGACGATTCTAATAAACGGACCAGGTCGGCTCCTACAGACCGCGGTTGTGCGCCACTACCGACCATGACCGCGGCCCGTACGGTAGTCAGGCCCGCCACGAGCGGGATGACCTCCGTGGCGAACGTTTGCAGGCTCAATGCCTTCCGCGATGGACTGGCCGCGGAATCGAAGATCAGGGCGCGCAAGCCGATTGCCGCGAATGTCCGGATGTCACCGGCGATCCTCTTTCCGGTTGGCCGGACTAGGCCGGTGGGAGCCGTTCGGCGACGGGATGCCGGTATCGCCTTGTGGGGGATCGTCAGCACCGAGAAAACACGTCCCTCGGCCTCGGTCAGGTGCATCAGCATTTCGACGTCCAGGTGCATCTCATGCGATCGTAGCGGCGAGGGCGCAATGGCGCCGACCGGGTGCCAGCCGTCGCCTTGCCGGACGTGCGCCCAAGCGCGCCGCGAGAAAGCCTGCCGACCCAGGTTGCCGTGTAGCTTCTGCTACGGCAAGGATTCACAGCGGATATCGGAATACCGCTGGAACCGGCCATTGAAGCTAGCAAGCGAGGGGACCAGAGCTGCTTGCAGGGGGACTCCTCACGCGAGCCTGCTTGTGCATATCGCGGCTCGGCAAAAACCAGCTTCATTCGCAGGTCCCGTCCCGCTACGGTTCTGCGAGACCGCCGGCCCGACGCGCACGCTGCCTCGGGCGGATGATCGGAGACCGCATGCGCGATGTCACTCCTGCCCCGGTGCCGGGCCTCGATCTGCGCCGGGAATATGGACATTATCAGAATCAGAGCCCCGCGATCCGGGCCGGCGCTGATCTTCTGCTCGGGCATGGTGGCGATCAATCCGGAAGCCGGCGAGCGCGAGCACGGTACAGTTACCAGCGAAGCGCGGCGCATCGATGGGCATACTGTGAGACGGGTCACACCGTCCTCAGGCGGACATGTGGCCGCGGCGCTCACGACGCCAAGTCCGCCGAACGGGAATGTCGCATTTCCGCTGAGCGAGGCGAACCGGCCGTGGTGCGGAGGTCGACAAGGTTGCCGGCAGCGATCGGCTCGGCGGCTTCGGTCTTGGGGACCAAGCGACACGTTTCAATCGGTAATAGGAGCGGCGGGTGAACGGGACCAAGCTGACCCTGGCGTCCACACCCCAGCCTCCCACTTTTCGAGGAAGTGCGTCAAAGCGCCGCGGAACGCGCCGGCACGCGACGCTAGGCGCAAAAACCAGGGTAAAGCGCTTCCGCCAAATTGGGCAATGATCGCCGGAGGTCGCCGCGCTAGTAGCCCGCAGGAGTCGGCCGTTGCTTGGGCGCGCCGGCCACGAGGAGGACTCACGGAGGCTGAGAGAGTGGAGGCGATGACATTCGCGATTTCTTCCGGCGTAAGGGTCAGGTTCAGCGCCTTCGGGAGCGACGGTTGTGAGGAACATCCGTAGCGCCGTCGCTGTGTGCGGCGAGAAGAGGTAGCGTCCCGCATTTGGCCAGTAGGAGCTTCGCGAGCTCCCGCGGTTTGGGCTTAGGTGGCCCATCGTCTTGACGGGCAGATGTCGCTGGCGTCGGTGTGCGCTCGATTCGACAGCTGACATTTAACCGCGCCGATTGGCGCAGTGACATCATCCGGGCGCGATAGCCCTCAATTGTAGAGTTCCGAAGCGGCGGACGCGACGCCCCACATGACCGAAACAACAGATGGTAGGGGTGCCAGGAGGCTCAATACGCTTCATCACGGCTGCTTGCCCTTAATATCGTACTGTCAGGAGAGGTGCGGCCGCCGTTTTCCCGGCTTTGGACGCGACCGCGACGCCGCGGCTCACTCGCTGACCGCCCCCGTTTTAGGGGAAATTCACAGTCTCGGGAGAGCCAAGGCCGCTGGAAGGAGGCTACGCATCGCGCGGTCAACTCCTACAAGCGATCGAGGAGCTGTCCTGCTACGACCTTCTCGATTCGCCAAGCTGTCGGACAATCGAATGACTCCCGAGCATCCCCGAGATGGGTGCCCCTGTGCAACAGCCTGGTCCGTGAGCGCACGCTCGGCTGCACATTACGGATTGATATCCCAGCGATGGCTTTGCGCGTTTTCCGCATGCCGTCAGCGAGTGCGGCAAAAATCTCGCGCCCTTGGTGCACGGCGAACCAACGATCGGCACCAGCGGTTCAGCACTGGCGAAAAGTTCTCTTAGAATCTCCCGATTCGCGGGTGCTACCAACAGAGTCCGGACCGCTCGTTACCAGCTCTATATCGGATCGCGCCTGCGATAATCGCTCGGCCGCGACGGCAGCGAGAACCAAGGCGGCATGATTGCGATCACGGGGACAATCGTCAGGACAGAACTCCGTGCCTGTCTCGAAACTCCCGCGAGTTCGCCCTTCCTGGTTTCGGCTATGTGCTACCCAAAACGCTACCCATGGCCGGAGAAAAGTATGCCTGACTTTGCAGTATCCCCAACTAAGGGGTTGGAAAATCTGGGGCGAGTGATCGGATTCGAACCGACGACATCCAGATCCACAATCTGGCGCTCTAACCAGCTGAGCTACACCCGCCGTCAGCGGGGGACGTAACGATTTGCGGGCGGTGCGTCAAGCCAGGCTTACGCCGGCTCGGCGTGCTCCCCACATCTCGCCAATGACGATCTCTCCCGAGGGGTGGCGCAGGCATGCTCTGCTGACCCCGATGCAGATGGCCGAGGCGGATCGGCTGACGATTGCCGGCGGCATACCCGGCATCGAGCTGATGGAGAACGCCGGTTGCCAGGTCGCCGATGCGGTTGCGCGGCGGTGGGCGCCGCGGCCGCTCGTAGTCCTGTGCGGGCCGGGAAACAACGGCGGGGACGGTTTTGTCGCGGCTCGGTTGCTGGCCGAGCGCGGCTGGCCGGTGCGCCTGGCATTGCTTGGCTCCCCCGCGGCGCTGCGCGGCGATGCCGAGCAGGCGGCGGCGCGCTGGCCGGGGGCTGTCGAAGAATTGCGGCCGGCGGCGCTCGACGGCGCGGCACTTGTTATCGACGGCATTTTCGGTGCGGGTCTTGCGCGACCCGTCGAAGGCGTGGCGCGCGCTGTCATTGAGGCTGTCCATGAACGGCGGCTGCCGGTCGCCGCGATCGACATTCCGAGCGGCATCGACGGGGCGAGCGGTGAGGTTCGTGGGATCGCGCCCCGGGCCGCCGTGACCATTACCTTCTTCCGCAAGAAGCCGGGACACCTGCTGTTGCCGGGGCGCAGCTACTGCGGTGACACTGTGTTCGGGCAGATCGGCATCCCCGACTCCGTTCTCGACGCTATCGCGCCGGACATGGCGGAGAACGCCCCCGACTGGTGGCTCGACGACTTTCCCCGGCCCAGCCTCGAAACCCACAAATACACGCGCGGACACGCCATTGTCGTCGGCGGTGCGGTGATGACCGGGGCCGCACGGCTGGCAGCGCGCGCCGCCGCCCGGCTCGGCGCCGGGCTCGTCACAGTTGCCGGCCCTGAAGCGGCCTTTCCGATCTATGCCGCGGCGTTGACCGGCATCATCGTCCATCCGATCGCCGATCTCGGCGGATTCCAGGAGTTTCTCGCGGACGAGCGGCGCAACGCCGCGCTGATCGGCCCGGGCGCCGGCGTCGGCAGCGAGACTCGCCACAAGACCCTGGCGATTCTCGGCGCGGATAAGCGCGCGGTGCTCGATGCGGACGCGCTGACTTCCTTTGCCGAAGACCCCGGCACCTTGTTCTCGGCCATCGCCTCCCCCTGCGTGATGACCCCGCATGCCGGAGAGTTTTCCCGCCTGTTCGATACTGCCGGCGACAAACCCGGGCGGGCGCGCCGCGCCGCGCGGCAGAGCGGCGCGGTGGTGCTGCTGAAGGGCGCCGATACTGTAATCGCCGCACCCGACGGGCGGGTCGCGATCAACGCGAACGCGCCGCCGCAGCTGGCAACGGCGGGCAGCGGCGATGTGCTCGCCGGGATTGTGCTCGGGCTTCTCGCTCAGGGGATGGAGCCGTTCGAGGCGGCCGCCGCCGCAGTCTGGATTCATGGGGCAGCCGCCGACCGTTTTGGCCCGGGCCTCGTTTCGGAGGATCTGCTCGATGCGGCGGTTCCGGTGCTGCAGGATTTGCTCGCGCACAGCTCTGTGGAAAGCGACGGAACAGGTTAGTTAATCAGACGTTTTGGGATTGACGCGGCGCAGCCCATCGCGTCTCGTTCTGCGCCCGCCACTGCTCCAGAATTGCGATGACCGATCCCGCTCCCGCCGGCTTTTTCGAGGGCGTGTTCGACCGGACGCTGACGAATCTGCGAAGCGCGTGGCGCGACATTGCCGAATCGGCCCGCGGCGTTCTGATCGGGACGCCCCGTCCCGATCTTCCCGGCGAGGACGCGAGCCGGCTCCACCAGCAGATGCTGAGCTGTCTCGACGGGCGTGCCGGCGGCGTCACCTCGCGCGCCCGCGCCGCCGATCTCGGCCGCACCTATTTGTCGCTCGACCAGGCCGGGCGCGAGCGTTTCCTACAGCTGCTCGCCCGCGAATTCGATGTCGACCACGACGAGGTGCGGCGCCGCTGCGAGGGGCTGATCGGGGCCGAAGAGCCGGCCGAGCGCGCCGCCGGCGAGCGCGCCTTGCGCGACGCCCTCGAGCCGCCCCGCATTACGCTGTTGCGCCAGTTCAACGCGCTTCCCGAAGGGGTCAAATTCCTCGTCGACCGCCGCGCCGAGCTGATCGACCTCGGACGGCGCGACCCCCTGCTTAGCGGGCTCGAGGAGGATCTGAAACGGCTGCTCGCCAACTGGTTCGACATCGGGTTTCTGGAGCTGAAGCGTATCACCTGGGAATCGCCGGCCGCGCTGCTCGAAAAGCTGATGGTCTACGAGGCGGTGCACGAGTTTCGCGGCTGGACCGATCTGAAGAACCGGCTCGACGCCGATCGCCGCTGCTTCGCCTATTTTCATCCGCGCATGCCGGACGAACCGCTGATCTTTGTCGAGGTGGCGCTCGTCTCGGGCATGGCGAGCAACGTCCATGCGCTGCTCGACGAGGCGGCCCCGATCGGCGACCCGCAGGCGGCCGACGCGGCGATCTTCTATTCGATCTCGAACTGCCAGCGCGGGCTTGCCGGGATCAGCTTTGGCGATTTTCTGATCAAACGGGTCGCCGATGCGCTCGCGGTCGAACTCCCGCGGCTCAAAATTTTCGCGACCTTGTCGCCAGCTCCGGGTTTTCGGGCCTGGCTAGAGCGCCAGGCCAAGTCTGCCTCCGGCGATCTGCTGCTCCCGGCCGAGCGTACGGCAATCGAGGCGCTCGGTGAGGAGGCGCCGCACGGCAATATCCTGTCGTTGCTCGATTTGAGCGACTGGTACAAGGACGAGCGGATTGCCGGCGCATTGCGCGAGCCGCTGCTTCGTTTGGCCGCACGCTACCTGATCAGGGAACGGGCGCCATCCGGTCGGGTGCTCGATCCGGTCGCACATTTTCATCTCAGCAACGGAGCACGCGTGGAGCGACTAAACTGGCTCGGTGACGTCTCCGCCAAAGGACTACAGCAATCCGCCGGGATTATGGTCAATTACCTCTATCGTCTCGGCGAGATCGAGGCCAACCACGAAGCCTATCGGGGCGAGGGACGCGTCGCAGTCGCCTCGGCGCTGCGCAACTTGGCGCGTGCCGGCTGATTGTGCGGTCGTGCGCTGCTATATTGGCTGGGGTGTTTGTGCTAAAAGCCGGTCGTGCGGACGGGTCGGAACAACCGCTCCGGCAGCTGCAGCGGCGGGCGTGGCGGAATTGGCAGACGCACTGGATTTAGGTTCCAGCGATGGAAATCGTGGGGGTTCAAATCCCCCCGCCCGCACCACAATCTGAATTGTTTGGGTAGCACAGGCCTCCTTCATGCAAGTCACAGAAACCAGTGCCGAGGGGCTCAAGCGCGAATTTCGCATCGTGGTACCGGCCGGCGAGCTCGAAGAGAAAGTCACCAGCCGGCTGGGAGAAATCGGCCGGACGATCCAGCTTCGCGGATTCCGGCCGGGCAAGGTGCCGATGCAAATCCTGCGACAGCGCTTCGGACATTCGGTGCTCGGAGAGGTGCTGGAGAACACGCTGCAAGGGACATCCGCCGAGGCGATCCGCGAGCACAATCTCCGGCCCGCATTGCCGCCGAAGGTCGACATCGTCTCGTTCGGCGAGGGTACCGATCTCGAATACAAGATGTCGCTGGAGGTCTTGCCCGACATTCCGGAGCCAAAGTTTGCCGACGTGGATATCGAGCGGCTCGTCGTCGAGGTGCCCGATGAGGATGTTGACCGCGCGATCGAGCGCATGGCCGAGCAGCAGCGCAAATCGGAGGTGGCCGAGCGCCCGGCCGAGCGTGGCGATATCATCGTCGTCGATATCCAGGGACATAGCGGCGACCGGGAGATCCCGGGAGCCGGGGGGAAAGACCGGCAGATACTGCTGGGCTCCGGCGGCTTCATTCCCGGCTTCGAAGAGCAGCTGATCGGCGCCGCTGCCGGTGAGCATCGTACTATCCGCGTTACCTTCCCCGAGGATTACGGGGTCCCGGATTTCGCCGGCAAGGACGCAGTGTTCGAAGTCGACGTCAAGGAGGTGCGCCAACGCCTGCCTGTGGTCATCGACGACGAGCTCGGCAAGGCGGTCGGGCTCGAAAACCTAGCCGAGCTGCGCGAGGAGGTGCGGCAGCAGATGCAACGCGATTATCAGGCTGCGTCGCGTCTGCGCCTGAAGCGGTCGCTGCTTGATAAGCTGTCGCAACGTTACGATTTCGTGGTGCCGCCGGGCATGGTGGAGCTGGAATTCGAGAACATCTGGCGGCAACACGAGGCCGATAAAAAGAGGGCGGCTCAGTCCGACACACCAGCCGACGAGGCGGCCTCAGCCATCGGCGAAGAGCCGGCCGGGGAGGCGACGCCGGCAGCGACCGCGAGCACAGAGGAGTCGGCCGCCGGGGCAGCGGCGCCGGAAGCCGGGATCGGCGCCACCGCGTCGCAACCCGAAAACCAGCAACCGGGTACGCCGGAAGACGAAGAGGGTTTGAAGGCCGACTATCGCAGTATTGCGGAACGCCGGGTCAGGCTAGGGCTCCTACTTGCCGAAGTCGGGCGCAGTAACAACATCACCGTGACTCAGGACGAGCTCAATCAGGCAATCACCCGCGAGGCGCGGCGGCACCCTGGCTACGAGCGTCAAGTCCTCGACTTTTACCGGCAAAACCCAGAGGCGGTGGCCAACCTGCGGGCCCCGATTTTCGAGGACAAGGTCGTCGACTTCATTATCGAACTGGCCAGGGTCGAAGAGCGCAAAATTAGCCCGCAAGACTTGCTGAGCCTGCCCGATCCTGATGCGAACGGGCCAGAAAAGGGCGGGGCGTCGGAGTGAACCCATGTATCTGCGCCGCGCTGTCGGCGCTAGAGTGCCAAGGAGGTTAGCGATGTCCGATTACTTCGAGCAATACATGAATAATCTGGTGCCGATGGTGGTCGAGCAGACCAACCGCGGCGAACGCGCCTATGACATCTACTCGCGCCTGCTCAAAGAACGGATCATCTTTCTGGTCGGGCCCGTGCACGATGCTGTCGCCAGCCTGATCTGTGCTCAGTTGTTGTTCCTCGAATCCGAAAATCCGGCGAAAGACATCGCGTTCTACATCAACTCCCCGGGCGGGGTCGTCACCTCGGGGCTCGCGATATACGACACGATGCAATACATCCGCTCGCCGGTATCGACGGTTTGCATTGGCCAGGCCGCCTCGATGGGGTCGCTGCTGCTGGCCGCCGGAGCAAAGGGGAAGCGGTTTTCGCTGCCGAACTCGCGAATCATGATCCACCAGCCCTCCGGCGGCGCCCAGGGGCAGGCGACCGATATCGAGATCCAGGCGCGCGAGATCCTGGCGCTGCGGGCGCGGCTCAACGAGATCTACGTCCGGCACACCGGCCAATCGCTTGAAATCATCGCCGCTGCGGTTGAGCGCGACAAATTTCTGTCGCCGCTCGAGGCCAAGGAGTTCGGCCTCATCGACGAGGTGGTCGAAAACCGGCCCGGCCGCGACGAACCGGAAAAAGGGTTCAAATAGCAAGAGGGGCGAGCCCTTGACGGCTCCGGCGCTATAAGCCGACAGCGATTAAGTGGTTGTTGATCCGTCGAGAGCACATATACTTGGGCACCGGAAGTCGGCGGCCATAGCGCTTGTCGGCCTCCGGTAAGGCCGAACGGGCCCGGGGCAGCGAGCATTGCTCCAGCCGGTGACGGAGTGGTGATGACCAAATCCAGCGGCAGCGACTCGAAGAATACGCTCTATTGCTCGTTCTGCGGCAAGAGCCAGCACGAGGTCAGAAAGCTGATCGCCGGCCCGACCGTGTTCATCTGCGATGAATGCGTCGAGCTCTGCATGGACATCATCCGCGAGGAGCACAAGACGACTCTGGTCAAGTCGCGTGACGGGGTGCCCGGGCCGCGTGACATTTGCAAGGTGCTTGATGACTACGTGATCGGCCAGGATCACGCCAAGCGCGTCCTTTCAGTCGCCGTGCACAACCATTACAAGCGTCTCGCACACGGCGCGAAGAACAACGACGTTGAGCTCGCCAAATCGAATATCTTGCTGGTGGGCCCGACCGGGTCGGGTAAGACTTTGCTCGCCCAAACCCTGGCGCGGATCATCGACGTTCCGTTCACGATGGCGGACGCGACGACTCTGACCGAGGCCGGCTATGTTGGCGAGGACGTCGAGAACATCATTCTGAAACTGCTGCAGGCCGCCGACTACAATGTCGAGCGCGCGCAGCGAGGGATCGTTTACATCGACGAGGTCGACAAGATCTCGCGCAAATCCGACAACCCGTCGATCACACGGGACGTGTCGGGCGAAGGGGTCCAGCAAGCGCTCCTCAAGATCATGGAGGGGACCATCGCCTCGGTGCCGCCGCAGGGCGGGCGTAAGCACCCACAGCAGGAATTCCTTCAGGTCGACACCACCAATATTCTCTTCGTGTGCGGCGGCGCGTTTGCGGGGCTCGAAAAGATCATCGCCCAGCGGCGGCAGGGCACTTCGATCGGCTTTGGGGCCGAGGTGCGGGGGCCCGAGGAGCGCAAGACCGGGGAGATCCTCAAGGACCTTGAACCCGAGGATCTCTTGAAATTCGGACTGATCCCCGAATTCGTCGGCCGGTTGCCGGTTGTCGCTACGCTCGACGACCTCGACGAGGCGGTGCTGGTCGACATTCTGACCAAGCCGAAGAATGCCCTCGTCAAGCAGTATCAGCGGCTGTTCGAGATGGAGGACGTCCGACTCGAATTGAACGAGGACGCGCTCAAGGCGATCGCCCACAAAGCGATCCTGCGCAAAACCGGCGCTCGCGGGCTGCGTTCAATCATGGAGGCGATCCTGCTCGATTCGATGTTCGAGCTGCCCAGCCTCGTCGGCGTTAGCGAGATCGTCATCAACCGCGAGGTCGTCGAGGGTCGAGCGCGGCCGCTCCATATCTATTCCGACCGTGGCAGTGTCGGCACGGGTGACTGAGCCTGCGGCGCCACAGCCCCTTGCCGAAGCCGCGGGCCGACTTGACGCCCGCCGCTGCGAGGCCAACCTTAGACCTGTATCTCTGTCCTTGCCATCCCGGTCTCCGGGACGGTTTTATTGCAGATGAGGGCTTATGTCAGAAGCTGCGCGCGGTGCGCTTTATCCCGTCCTGCCCCTACGCGACATCGTCGTTTTTCCGCACATGATCGTACCGTTGTTCGTCGGCCGCGAGAAGTCCGTGCGCGCGCTCGAGGACGTGATGAAGGACGACAAGCAGATCCTGCTCGTCACTCAGAAGAATGCCGCGCAGGATGACCCTGCGACTTCAGACATCTATACAGTCGGCACGGTCGGTACGGTGTTGCAGCTGCTGAAGCTGCCGGACGGCACCGTGAAGGTGCTCGTCGAAGGCGGCCAACGCGCCCGCATCGTCAGATTTGCAGAGAACCCCCAGTTTTTCCAGGCGATTGCCGAGACGATTCCCGAGAATGCCGGCGAGCAGCAGGAGACGGAGGCGCTGGCCCGCACCGTCGTGACGCAGTTCGAGCAATACATCAAGCTCAACAAGAAGATCCCGCCTGAGGTTTTGGTCTCGATCAATCAGATCGAAGAACCCGGCAAGCTCGCCGATACGGTTGCCGCCCATTTGACTTTGAAGATACCCGAGAAGCAGGAGCTACTCGAAACCGGCGCGGTGGCAGAGCGGCTCGAGAAGGTGTTCGGCTACATGGAGGGCGAGATCGGCGTTCTGCAGGTCGAAAAGCGGATTCGCAATCGCGTCAAGCGTCAAATGGAGAAGACACAGCGCGAGTACTACCTGAACGAGCAGCTAAAGGCGATTCAAAAGGAGCTGGGCGAAGGCGAGGACGGCCGCGACGAGATGGCCGAACTCGAGGACCGGATCAACAAAACGAAGTTCTCCAAGGAGGCGCGCGACAAGGCGCTCGCCGAATTGAAAAAACTGCGCAGCATGAGCCCTATGTCGGCCGAGGCGACGGTGGTGCGCAACTATCTCGACTGGCTGCTGTCGGTTCCCTGGCACAACCGGACCAAGATCAAGCGCGACATCAAAGGGGCGGAGAAGGTGCTCGACGCCGACCATTTCGGGCTCGAAAAGGTCAAGGAACGCATTCTCGAATATCTCGCCGTGCAGCAGCGGATGAAGAAGATGAAAGGCCCGATCCTGTGTCTCGTCGGCGCCCCGGGGGTCGGCAAGACCTCGCTCGGCAAATCGGTCGCGCGCGCAACCGGGCGGAACTTCGTACGGATGTCGCTGGGCGGCGTGCGTGACGAAGCCGAGATCCGCGGTCATCGGCGGACCTATATCGGCTCGATGCCGGGCAAGGTCATTCAAGGCATGAAAAAAGCAAAATCGTCAAACCCGCTGTTCCTGCTCGACGAGGTCGACAAGCTCGGCGCGGATTGGCGCGGCGACCCGTCGTCGGCGTTGCTCGAAGTGCTCGACCCCGAGCAGAATTCGACATTCAACGACCATTACCTCGAGGTCGACTACGATCTCTCCGACGTGATGTTCGTGACGACCGCGAATACCCTGCGCATTCCGCAGCCGTTGCTCGACCGCATGGAGATCATCCGCATTCCCGGCTACACCGAGGATGAGAAGGTCGAGATCGCCAAGCGTCACCTGATCCCGAAGCAGATGTCCGCGCATGGCATCCGCAAGAACGAGTGGAGCATCAGCGACGACGCCATCCGCGATCTGATCCGCTACTACACGCGCGAGGCCGGCGTTCGCAATCTGGAACGCGAGATCGCCAACCTAACCCGCAAGGCGATCAAAGACATTTTAATGAAGAAGATGGAGCGGGTCGCGGTGACGCGCCGCAACCTCGAGAAATACGCAGGAGTGCGCAAGTTCCGCTTTGGCGAGGCCGAAAGCGAGGATCTGGTCGGGTGCACCACCGGGCTTGCTTGGACGGAGGTCGGCGGAGAGTTGCTCACGATCGAGGCGGTGACGGTCCCAGGAAAAGGGCGTGTGACGGCGACCGGCAAGCTCGGGGACGTGATGAAGGAATCGGTGCAGGCCGCCGAGAGTTTCGTCAAGTCGCGCAGCAATATCTTTGGCATCCTGCCGGCGGTGTTCGAAAAGAAGGACATCCACGTCCACGTGCCGGAAGGTGCGACGCCGAAAGACGGCCCATCCGCCGGTGTGGCGATGGTAACCTCGATCGTCTCGGTGCTGAGCGGAATCCCGGTCAAGCGGGACATCGCGATGACTGGGGAGATCACGTTACGGGGTCGGGTCCTGCCGATCGGCGGCCTCAAGGAGAAGCTTTTGGCTGCTCTTCGCGGCGGCTTGAAGACCGTGCTGATCCCCAAGGAAAACGAAAAAGATCTCGCCGAGATTCCCGATAACGTAAAGCGTGGCTTAAGGATCATTCCGATCAAGACTGTCGACGAGCTGCTTGTCGAGGCTCTCGCGGCGCCATTGACCCCAGTCGCCTGGCCAGAGGAGGGCGAAGGTGAACCGGTGATCCCCGCCCGCGAAGAACGTTCAGGACTCGTGACTCATTGAGCTTTCAGGTGGACAGCGGCACTGCAGACTGCGAGGGCTGCGTCTAACGAAGGTCTGCGGTGCCCCAAAATCGCTCCAGTTCCGGGTCGCGGCGCGGTTGACCCATTCTCAGCCTCGCTCTAAACTATGCGGCGAACTTGCGAAGTTTAGTCCCGCACACTCGCCCAGGGGGGTATCGTGAATAGAAACGAACTCGTCGACGCCGTCAGCGGCAAGACTGATATGAAGAAGTCGGAGGCGAGCAAGGCCGTAGACGCGGTATTCGACGCAATCGCCGACGCGCTGAAAGGCGGCGACGAGGTTCGTCTGGTTGGCTTCGGCACGTTTTCGGTCGCTTCACGCGCGGCATCGGAAGGACGCAACCCGCGGACCGGCGAAAAGATCCAGATTGCCGCATCGAAGCAGGCCAAATTCAAACCCGGCAAGGGCTTGCGCGATTCGCTGAATTGAACCGAGCGGGAGCCGCGCTATGCGGCGGCCCCGCGGCGATCCTCCTGTCTGCGGCAGGGCGATTAGCTCAGCTGGTAGAGCATCTCGTTTACACCGAGGAGGTCGGGGGTTCGAGTCCCTCATCGCCCACCATTTTCTTGGTCATCGTGCGTCAGCTTGACACCTCCCGGATGGAGGGCTAGGAGTGCCTGCCCGGTCGAGGCCCCCGGGGGCGTAGCTCAGTTGGTTAGAGCGCCGGCCTGTCACGCCGGAGGTCGCGGGTTCGAGCCCCGTCGCTCCCGCCATCAATCGCGGAACCGACGCTCGCTACGTGCGGTGTCGCATTCCAGTAATCGACGGCATATATTTTGAGGGCGGATAGGCCGAGACAGGGAATCGTCTGCGGCCCCGAGGGCAGGGCGGCCAACGCCTTCAGCAAGAGTTACAGATGGATACCCTACTGCGCGAGTACTTCCCGATCCTCGTGTTCCTGGCCATTGCGGGCGCGATATCGGTCGCCATGATCGCGGCGTCGGTCATGGTTGCTCGGCAAAGGCCGAACACGGAAAAGCTGTCACCTTACGAATGCGGGTTCGACCCGTTCGGCGACGCACGTGTGCGGTTCGATGTCCGCTATTATCTCGTGGCGATATTGTTCATCATCTTCGATCTTGAAGTAGCCTTCCTGTTTCCATGGGCGGTCTCGCTCGGCGATATTGGCATGTATGGATTTTGGTCGATGATCGTATTCCTCGCGGTTCTGACCATCGGCTTCGTTTATGAGTGGAAAAAAGGGGCATTGGAATGGGAGTGATTGAGACGCGCGCCCGCCCGATTCCTCCGGGCGGCGAGCAGAACCTGCTGCTGAGGGCTGCGACCGAGGAGGTGCACGACAGAGGCTTTGTCGTTGCGACCCTCGACAATCTGGTCAACTGGGCGAGAACCGGCTCGCTGTGGCCGATGACCTTCGGTCTCGCTTGTTGCGCGGTCGAGATGATGCATACCGGCGCGAGCCGTTACGACCTCGACCGCTTCGGCGTCGTGTTCCGGGCTAGCCCCCGCCAATCGGATGTGATGATCGTCGCCGGCACGTTGTGCAACAAGATGGCCCCGGCATTGCGGAAGGTATACGACCAGATGGCCGAGCCGCGCTGGGTCATATCGATGGGCTCTTGCGCCAATGGCGGCGGCTATTACCATTATTCGTATTCGGTCGTGCGCGGCTGCGATCGCATAGTGCCGGTCGACGTCTATGTTCCAGGCTGCCCGCCGACTGCCGAGGCGCTCCTCTACGGCGTTTTGTTGCTGCAGAAGAAGATCAAACGCACCCGTAACTTCGCGCGCTGATCGGCCATGCAGGAAAAACTTGAGCCCCTGTCCGAGCGCGTCTCGGCGGCGTTGCCCGACGCAGTGGTCGCTGCCGAGATCCGCGGCGGCGAGCTGTGCTGCCGGGTAAAGCGCGAAGCGTTGCGGCGTGTCCTGAAATTTCTGCGTGACGACCCGAATTGCGCGTTCACCGTGCTCTGCGACATCTGCGGCGTCGACTATCCCGATCGCCCGCTTCGTTTCGAGGTGGTCTACAATCTCCTCAGCATGCGACTGAACCAGCGGATCCGTATCAAGGTTGATACCGACGAAGAGCAGCCGGTGCCTTCGGCGGTCGAGTTGTTCAGCAGCGCCGGCTGGTGGGAGCGCGAAGCCTGGGACCTATTCGGGATATATTTCGCCGACAACCTCGATTTGCGGCGCATTTTGACCGATTACGGCTTCGAAGGTCATCCAATGCGCAAGGATTTTCCGCTGACCGGGTATGTCGAGTTGCGCTACGACGAGGACCAGAAGGCGGTCGTCTACGAACCGGTGCGGCTGCAGCAGGAGTTCCGCAGCTTCGACTTCCTCTCGCCCTGGGAAGGGATGGACAAGATCCTCCCTGGTGACGAAAAGGCCGGCTCAACCGGTGGCGAGGCTTCGGGCGAGGGGGAGCGATGAGCGAGCCGCGGCCGACGGTGCCGAGCGAGCTGGAAGGCCCGCCGCGCATCAAGAACTACATGATGAATTTCGGGCCGCAACACCCGGCAGCCCACGGTGTCATGCGGCTTATCCTCGAAATGGACGGGGAGGTCATCGAGCGGGCGGACCCGCATATCGGCCTGTTGCACCGCGGGACCGAGAAACTGATCGAATACAAGACCTATCTGCAGGCGATCCCATATTTCGATCGGCTCGACTACGTTTCGCCGATGTGCCAGGAGCACGCATTCGCGCTGGCTGTCGAAAAACTCATGGGAATCACTCCACCGCCGCGCGCGCAATACATCCGTGTGGTGTTTGCCGAGATTACTCGAATTTTGAACCATTTGCTTTGTGTCTGCGCCTTCGGGCTCGATATCGGGGCGATTACTCCGTTTCTCTGGGGCTTCGAAGAACGCGAACGGCTGATGGAGTTCTACGAGCGCGCATCGGGCGCGCGTATGCATGCCAATTACTTTCGTCCAGGCGGCGTCCATCTCGACATGCCTGCCGGCCTTGCCGAGGACATTCTGGCCTTTTGCGAAACGTTCCCGCAGACGATCGACGATATCGAGCGGCTACTGACGGAGAACCGTATTTTCAAGGAGCGCACAGTCGACATCGGCGTCGTGACCGCTGAGCAGGCAGCGGATTGGGGGTTCTCGGGACCGATGCTGCGCGGCTCGAACGTCGCCTGGGATCTTCGCCGGGCTCAGCCTTACGACGCCTACGACAAGGTAGAGTTCGACGTTCCGATAGGCCGCAATGGAGACTCGTACGATCGCTATTTGGTGCGGATCGAAGAGATGCGGCAGTCGGTGCGCATCATCAGACAGGCGCTCGCGCAGATGCCCACGGGGCCGGTCAAGGTCAACGACCGCAAGGTGGCGCCGCCGCCGCGGGCCGAAATGAAGCATTCGATGGAAGCGCTGATTCACCATTTCAAGCTTTATACCGAGGGCTATCACGTTCCAGCCGGCGAGACTTACACAGCAGTCGAAGCGCCCAAGGGCGAGTTCGGAGTTTACCTTGTTTCGGACGGCACGAACCGGCCCTACCGTTGCAAGATCAGATCACCGGGTTTCGCGTTTTTGCAGGCCACTAATTTCATGTGCCGCGGCCACATGCTTGCCGATACGGTGGCGATCATCGGCTCGATGGATATCGTCTTCGGCGAGATCGATCGATGAACACCACGGTTGCAGCGGTTCGGGTCGAGCAGCCCAAAGACTTCGAGTTCACGCCAGAAAATCTGGAGCGGGCTAAAGCACACGTCGCCAAATATCCGGCCGGCCGTCAGGCAAGCGCGGTTTTGCCGCTGCTGTGGATTGCCCAGGAGCAGAGCGGCGGATGGTTGCCCTGGGCGGCGATGGATCATGTCGCCCAGATCCTCGAGATGGCGCCGATCCGCGTCTGCGAGGTCGCGACCTTCTACACGATGTTCAATTTGCGCCCCGTCGGGCGTTATCTGTTGCAGGCCTGTACGACAACCCCGTGCTGGCTGTGCGGCTCCGACGCGGTCATCGAGGCCTGCGAGCGCAAGCTCGGCATCGGTATCGGCGGGACTACCCCCGACGGGCTGTTCACCTTGGTCGAGGTCGAGTGTCTCGGTGCCTGCGTCAATGCGCCGATCCTGCAGGTCAATGACGACTTCTACGAGGATCTGGACAGCCAGACGACAGAGGCGCTGCTCGACGCGTTCCGCGACGGCAAGGCGCCTCCGCCCGGTTCAGTAATCGGGCGGCAGGGTTCGGAGCCGGTGACCGGCCGCACCACCCTGATCAAGCCCGCCGCGGAACCCGGCGGGCAGAAATAAGGGGAAACGAATGCTGGCCGACAAGGATCGGATATTCACCAACCTCTACGGTCGCGATGACTGGCGGCTTGCAGGTGCCCAGCAGCGGGGCGATTGGGATGGCACCAAGGAATTGATCCTCAAAGGGCGCGACTGGATTGTCGAGCAGGTCAAGGACTCGGGGTTGCGCGGCCGTGGCGGCGCCGGGTTCCCGACCGGCTTGAAGTGGTCGTTCATGCCGAAGCAGAGCGATCGCCCGACCTACCTTTGTGTCAATGCCGATGAGAGCGAGCCAGGCACTTGCAAGGACCGCGATATCATCCGCAACGACCCGCACAAGCTCGTGGAGGGCTGTCTGCTCGCCTCGGTCGGAATGGGGCTTCACCACTGCTACATTTATATCCGCGGCGAGTTCTACAACGAGGCCAAGCGCCTGCAAGCCGCCATCGACGAGGCCTACGACGCCGGCCTGATCGGCGAGGACGCCTGCGGTTCCGGCTGGGATTTCGAGCTGTACCTGCATCGCGGCGCCGGCGCCTACATCTGTGGTGAGGAAACCGGCCTTCTAGAGAGTCTCGAAGGACGCAAGGGTCAGCCCAGGCTGAAGCCGCCGTTCCCGGCGCAGGTCGGTCTCTATGGTTGCCCGACGACGGTCAACAATGTCGAGACGATTGCAGTCGTGCCGGCGATCCTGCACCGCGGCGCTGCCTGGTTTGCCGGGATCGGCCGACCCAGGAACACCGGTACCAAGATCTTCTGCATCTCCGGCCATGTGAACTCGCCGTGCAACGTAGAAGAAGCGATGAGTATCCCGCTGCACGAGCTGATCGAACGACACGCGGGCGGGGTGCGCGGCGGCTGGGATAATCTCTTGGCAATCATCCCCGGCGGCTCGTCGGTACCGCTGATTCCCAAGTCGATTTGTGATACGGTGCTGATGGATTTCGACAGCCTGGTTGCCGTCAAGAGTGCGCTCGGCACTGCCGCCGTCATCGTGATGGATAAATCGACGGACATCGTGAAGGCGATCGCCAGGCTCTCGAAATTCTATAAGCACGAGAGCTGTGGGCAATGCACACCCTGCCGCGAGGGTCTGGGATGGGTATGGCGGGTGATGGAGCGCATGGTTGAGGGCAACGCCTCGGTAACGGAGATCGACACGCTGCTCGACGTCTCCTACGAAATCGAGGGCCACACGATCTGTGCGCTGGCCGACGGGGCCGCGTGGCCGGTGCAGGGGCTGATTCGCCACTTCCGTCCCGAGATGGAGCGGCGTATCGCGGAGTACCGCGAGGCCGCCGCGGGGCAAAGGCGGGCAGCCTGACGATGCCGAAGCTGACGATCAACGGGAACGAGGTCGAAGTGCCATCCGGCACCACGATCCTGCAGGCGTGCCAGCATGCCGGGATCGAAGTCGCGCATTTCTGCTACCACGAGCGCCTTGCGATCGCCGGCAATTGCCGCATGTGCTTGGTCGAAGTCGAAAAATCGCCAAAGCCGATCGCCTCCTGCGCAATGCCGGCGACCGACGGGATGGTGGTTTTAACGAACTCACCGAAGGCGCTCAAGGCGCAGAAAGGGGTTATGGAATTCCTGCTGATCAATCACCCGCTCGATTGCCCGATTTGTGACCAGGGCGGCGAGTGCGATCTGCAGGACCAAGCGATGGCTTACGGTTTCGACCGTGGCCGGTTCGAGGAGAACAAGCGGGCCGTCCGCGACAAGGATTTCGGCCCCTTGGTCGAAACCCATATGACCCGCTGCATTCATTGCACGCGCTGCATTCGTTTCATGACCGAGATCGCTGGGGTCCAGGAGCTTGGCGCTACCGGTCGTGGCGAGGATATGGAGATCACGACCTATATCGAGCGCGCACTCGATTCAGAGCTGTCCGCCAACATCATCGATCTTTGTCCGGTCGGGGCGTTGACATCGAAGCCCTATGCCTTCGTCGCTCGCTCTTGGGAACTGGAGAAGACCGAGTCGATCGACGTGATGGACGCCGTGGGCAGCAATGTCCGGATCGACTCGCGCGGGCCGCAAGTACTGCGTGTGCTGCCGCGGGTGCACGAGGCAATAAACGAAGAGTGGATTTCCGACAAAACCCGTTACGCGATCGATGGACTCGTCCGCCGACGTCTCGACCGGCCTTTTATCGGGCGCGATCACAAACGCGAAGTGGATTGGCGCGAGGCGATCGAATTTGCGGCGGAACGGCTGAAAATGGTTCCCGGCGAGCGCATCGCGGCGATCGCCGGCGACTTATGCGACGCCGAGGCGATGTTTGCGCTGAAAGAATTGCTGAGCGGGCTGGGTGCGGCAAGCCTCGACTGCCGCCAGGACGGCGCAAAGCTCGACCCGAGCTGCCGCGCCGGTTACCTGTTCAACACGACGATAGCCGGCATTGAAAATGCCGATGTCTGCTTGCTCGTTGGCGCCGACCCGCGTTGGGAGGCGCCACTTGTCAACGCCCGAATGCGCAAGCGCCATCTACAAGGGGGCTTTCGAATAGCCGCGATCGGCCCTGCCCTCGACCTGACATTTCCGGTCGAGATGCTCGGAAATGACGGTAGCCTGCTGAATGCACTCGTTGCCGGCGAGCATTCCTGGGCGGCGGCGCTGCGCACTGCAAAGAGCCCGATGATCGTAGTCGGTCAGGGGGCGCTCGCCCGCTCGGACGGTGCCCGGGTTCTGGGCGTTGCCCGGCAGATTGCCGACAGCTGCGGGCTCGTTCGCGACGATTGGAACGGGTTCAATGTCCTGCACAGCGCCGCCGCGCGGGTTGGCGGCCTCGATATCGGATTTGTCCCGGAAGCGGGCGGCCCCAATGTCGACGGCATCGTCGCCGGATGCCGATCGGGCCATATCGAGGTTCTTTATCTTCTCGGCGCCGACGAGATCGATTGCAGCGACCTCGGATCGGCTTTTGTGATTTATCAGGGGCATCACGGCGATGCCGGAGCGCGGCGCGCCGATGTCGTCCTGCCGGGGTGCGCCTACACGGAAAAGGACGGCACCTACGTCAATACCGAAGGGCGCGTGCAGCTCGCGCGGCGCGCAGTATTTCCGCCCGGCGAGGCACGCGAGGACTGGAGGATCTTGCGGGCTCTATCGGCTGCCCTGGGCCGTCCGCTGGCGTTCGATACCCTGCGCGAGCTCCGCCGCCGCATGTGGGATGCACACCCGGTACTGACCGAGTCGGATGTCGTAACCCGCAGCCCCTGGAAGGTCTTCGGGGAGTCGGGTCCGGTCGCGCCGGGTCCGTTCGAATATCCGATCAAGGATTTCTACCGCACCGATCCGATCAGCCGCGCCAGCGAGACGATGGCGCAGTGCAGCGAGCTCTTGGTCGCGAGGCGATACCGAGCGCCGGCGCGGACGGGCACCTATGGTTAGCTTCTGGACTGGCTATGCCTTGCCGACCGTGATCGCCACCGTCGAAATCATTGTGCTGGTGGTGCCGCTGCTGCTGGCCATAGCCATGCTCACCTATGCCGAGCGGAAGGTGATCGCGTTCTCGCAGCTTCGCAAGGGACCGAATGTCGTCGGCCCGTTCGGGCTGTTGCAGCCCTTCGCGGACGGCCTGAAGCTGCTGGTTAAAGAGACCATCGTTCCGAGCGGCGCGAACCGGGTCGTGTTCATCATTGCCCCTCTCATCACTTTTACACTGGCCCTCGTCGCCTGGGCGGTCATCCCGTTCAATCCCGGGGTGGCGATCGCGAACATCAATGTCGGGGTCCTCTACCTTTATGCGATCAGCTCGCTCGGCGTCTACGGGATCATCCTGGCCGGCTGGGCGTCGAATTCTCGCTACGCCTTTTTGGGGGCGCTGCGCTCGGCTGCGCAGATGGTCTCCTACGAGGTCGCAATCGGCTTTGTGCTGGTTACTGTATTGCTGTGCGCCGGCTCGCTCAATTTGAGCCAGATTGTCGAGGCGCAGCGCCACATTTGGTTCGCGATCCCGCTGCTGCCGATGTTTGTGATCTTTTTCATCTCTGCACTGGCGGAGACAGGACGAGCCCCGTTTGATCTGCCTGAGGGCGAAACGGAGATCGTCGCCGGGTATTTCGTCGAATATTCGTCGATGGCTTTCGCCCTGTTCTATCTGGGCGAATACGGCAACATGATCCTGATGAGCGCGATGACGAGCGTCCTTTTCCTCGGTGGCTGGCTCGCCCCGTTCGGGGTGCCGCCTTTTACCTGGGTACCGGGGCCGGTCTGGTTCCTCCTCAAGATCGCCTTTGTGCTCTTTTGTTTTCTTTGGGTACGTGCCACCTTTCCGCGGTTCCGCTACGACCAGCTGATGCGGCTGGGCTGGAAGGTGTTTCTGCCGTTCTCGCTCTTTTGGCTGGTGCTGACCGCGGGCGTATTGACCGCGTCGGGATGGCTGCCGCAGCGCTGAGGGACTGATCTATGGCAATGGGATTATTGGAACGCGGCGCCCGCAGCCTGTTGCTGACCGAACTGCTGTCAGGGCTGGGGCTGACCTTGCGCTATATGTTCAAGCGGCCGGTCACCGTCAATTACCCCTATGAGAAGGGTCCGCTGAGCCCGCGTTTTCGCGGCGAGCATGCGCTGCGCAGATACCCCAATGGGGAAGAGCGTTGTATCGCCTGCAAGCTGTGCGAGGCGATCTGTCCGGCGTTGGCGATCACGATCGAGGCCGAGCCGCGGGAAGACGGCAGTCGTCGCACGACGCGATACGACATCGACATGACGAAGTGCATTTATTGCGGCTATTGCCAGGAGGCATGTCCGGTTGACGCGATCGTCGAGGGACCGAATTTCGAATTCGCGACCGAGACCCACGAGGAGCTCCTCTACGATAAGGAGAAGCTGTTGGCCAATGGCGACCGGTGGGAGGCCGAGATCGCCAAGAACCTGGCCGTCGACGCGCCTTATCGGTGAGATAGGTCTTTGTACATCCGGGTGCCCCGCCACACCCTCCCCGTCGCTCGCGCGATGAGTCCTCTCCCTCTCCTCCAATGGCAGAGAGGGGCTATTGCGGCTCTCGCTATTTCTCCCTCTCCGCCCTCGGGGGCGGGGAGGAGTGGGGCGGGGTGGGGGTCCGCCGGACAAAGTGGTGCGGACATCGCTCGATGATCGTGCAGGCCATTCTCTTCTATATCTTTGCCGTGGTCGCCGTAGCGTCGGGCGCACTCGTGGTTTCGGCGCGCAACCCGGTGCATTCCGTGCTGTTTTTGATCCTTGCGTTCTTTAACACGGCTGGCCTGTTCATCCTGATCGGCGCCGAGTTTCTGGCGATGATCCTGGTCATCGTCTATGTCGGGGCGGTGGCGGTATTGTTTCTTTTCGTCGTGATGATGCTCGACATCGATTTCCTGCAACTGCGCAGCGGTTTTGTGCGGTATCTGCCGATCGGAGCTGTTATCGGCTTGATCCTGCTGGGCGAGCTGGTGTTCGTCGGCTCGATCCTGGGGCACGCAATCGCGCAACAGGGAGTGAGCGCGACGGTCGCCTCGGCCACCGGCGGCCTACCGCTCACCAACACACGGGCGCTCGGCGACATCCTTTATACCCGCTACCTCTTCGGGTTTCAGATGGCAGGCTTGATTCTGTTGGTTGCAATGATCGGGGCAATCGTCCTGACCTTGCGCCATCGCGCCGACGTCAGGCGGCAGTCGGTTGCGGATCAGCTGGCCCGCAGACCAGAGGAGACCGTCGAGGTCGTCAAGGTGCCGTTGGGGGCGGGGAGCGACTGATGCTGATCGGCCTTTCGCATTACCTGACGGTAGCGGCGATCCTGTTCACGCTCGGGATTTTCGGTATCTTCCTCAACCGCAAGAACGTCATCATCATGCTGATGTCGATCGAGTTGATGCTGCTCGCGGTCAGCATCAACTTTGTTGCCTTTTCGGTCTTCTTGAGCAACCTCGTCGGCCAGGCCTTTGCGATGTTCGTCTTAACGGTGGCTGCAGCGGAAGCGGCGATCGGTCTTGCGATCCTCGTGGTCTACTTCCGCAACCGGGGCACGATCCGAGTCGAGGACATCAATATGATGAAAGGCTGAGGCATTTGGCCGTCGCGGTCGTATTTCTGCCCCTGATCGCCGCGGTCATCGCCGGTTTCTTCGGCCGGGTGATCGGCGATCGCGGCGCACAGCTGGTCACCTGCGGCGCTCTTTTGCTGTCTGCGGTGCTCAGCCTTTTCTTGTTCCGCGACATCCTCGCGACGGACGAGGTCCGGGTGATCCAGCTGGCAAGGTGGATCGTCGCCGGCGGGGTCGATGTGACTTGGGCGCTGCGGCTCGACACCTTGAGCGGCGTCATGATGGCCACCGTTACCGTCCTCTCGGCTGCGATCCATGTCTTTTCGATCGGCTACATGGCGGAAGATCCGTCGATCCCCCGCTTCATGTCCTATTTGAGCCTGTTTACCTTCTTCATGCTGGCGCTCGTGACGTCCGACAACTTCGTGCAGCTATTCTTCGGCTGGGAGGGCGTCGGCTTGATGTCCTATCTGCTGGTCGGTTTCTGGTATGACCGGCCCTCGGCCAATGCCGCGGCAATCAAGGCGTTTCTCGTCAACCGGATCGGAGACTTCGGGTTCTCGCTGGGCATTTACGCGGTCTTTGTGATTTTCGGTTCGCTCGATTTCGGCACCATCTTTGGTGCGGCGCCGAAGGCCGTCGGCACGACGATGGAATTTCTCGGCTGGCAGGTCGATTCATTGACCCTCGCCTGCATCCTCCTGTTCATCGGAGCAATGGGCAAATCGGCGCAGATCCCGCTCCATACCTGGCTGCCCGATGCGATGGAGGGACCGACCCCGGTTTCCGCCCTGATCCACGCGGCGACAATGGTGACCGCCGGCGTATTCATGGTGGCGCGCCTGTCGCCGATTTTCGAATATGCCCCGACCGCGCTCGCCGTGGTGGGGATTATCGGCGGCACTACGGCGATATTTGCGGCGAGCATCGGCATGGTGCAGCCCGACATCAAGAAAGTCGTCGCTTATTCGACCTGCAGCCAACTCGGCTACATGTTCGCGGCTGCCGGCGTTTCGGCTTATGGCGCCGCGATCTTCCACCTCTTTACACACGCCTTCTTCAAAGGCTTGTTGTTCCTGTGCTGCGGGTCCGTCATCCACGCGATGGGCGGCGAGCAGGATATGCGCCGCATGGGCGGCCTTTGGCGCAAGACGCCGATCACCTATGCGACGATGTGGGTCGGAGCGCTGTCATTGAGCGCCATACCGTTCTTTTCCGGCTACTACTCGAAGGACACGATCCTCGAAGCCGCTTGGGGATCGGGAACGGCGGTTGGCCGCTACGCCTGGGTCCTCGGCACCGTAGCCGCTTTCATGACCGCCTTCTACATCTCGCGAGTCATGTTCATGACCTTCCACGGCGAGCCGCGGGCCGGGGAAGAGGTGATGCACCACGCGCATGAGAGCCCGTGGGTGATGGTGATCCCGCTGATGTTCCTCGCGATCGGCGCCGCTATCTTGGGGTTTCTCGGCTACGATTTCTTTGTCGGAGACGAGCGCACCGCGTTCTGGAAGAGTTCGATCCTGGTGTTGCCGCGCTACGATTCCCTCGCGGCGGCCGAAGGGGTTCCCGCGATCGTTCGCTTCATGCCGCTAATCTTTGCCCTTGTCGGCATCGCTCTAGCGTATGTTTTCTATATCGCCGATCCGCGGCTTCCGGTGCGGCTGGCCGCACAGTTCCGAGCGCTTTATCTCTTCCTGCTGAACAAATGGTACTTCGACGAGTTTTATGACTGGCTGTTTGTACGGACTGCCTTTTTGCTCGGTGGTGGTCTTTGGCGGTCGGGCGACGGCGCGGTAATCGACGGCTTCGGTCCAAATGGGGTCGCCGCGGTCACCCGCGACCTCGCACACCAGGCAAGCCGGCTCCAGACCGGCTACCTCTACCACTACGCCTTTGCGATGATGATCGGCCTCGTCGCGCTGGTGACGTGGTATCTGTTCCCGCGTTGAGCGAAGAAACGCCGCCGTGAACCATTGGCCGCTGCTTTCGCTCGTTACTTTCCTGCCGCTGGTGGGCGCCGCATTTATTTTGATGGCGCAGGGCGACGAGGGGGTTGTTGCCCGCAATGCGCGCTGGATTGCCCTGTGGACTTCGCTGATCACTTTTGCGTTGTCGCTCGTGCTGTGGTTCGATTTCGATGTCAACACCGCCGACTTCCAATTCGTCGAGCGGGCCAGCTGGGTCACCCTCGGGGGCTTCAATTTCAATTATCATATGGGGATCGACGGCATTTCGCTGTTCTTTGTATTACTGACGACTATTTTGACTTTCATCACCATCATCTCCGCCTGGGAAATAATCCAGTTCCGAGTTCGGGAATTCATGATTGCCTTCCTCGTGCTCGAGACCCTGATGGTTGGAGTATTTTGCGCACTCGATTTTGTCCTGTTCTACGTATATTTCGAGGGCGTGCTGATTCCGATGTTTCTTATCATCGGGGTGTGGGGCGGCCCGAACCGGATCTATTCGGCCTTCAAGTTCTTTCTGTACACGCTCCTCGGCTCGGTGCTGATGCTGCTCGCTGTACTCGCCGTCTATTTTCAGACCGGGACGACCGACATCGAATACGCTCTCGCGCACAGCGAGCTGTTTCCGGCCGGCCTGCAGAAATGGCTGTGGCTGGCGTTTTTTGCTTCCTTTGCCGTCAAAGTGCCGATGTGGCCGGTGCATACCTGGCTGCCCGACGCTCATGTGGAGGCCCCGACTGCGGGCTCGGTGATCCTCGCGGGCATTCTCTTGAAGCTCGGCGGCTACGGCTTCATTCGTTTTTCATTGCCGATGTTTCCATTGGCCTCGGCGTATTTCACGCCGTTGATCTTCGCGCTCAGCGCCATTGCAGTGATTTATACCTCGCTGGTGGCATTGGCGCAGCTCGACATGAAAAAGCTGATCGCCTACTCGTCTATCGCCCATATGGGGTTCGTCACGATGGGCACTTTTGCCGTGACGAGCGAGGCGGTTCAGGGCGCCGTCATTCAAATGCTAAGCCACGGGCTGGTCTCGGGCGCGCTTTTTCTGTGCGTCGGCGTGCTCTACGACCGGCTGCACACGCACGAGATCGCCCGCTTCGGGGGCCTCGTGCACCGCATGCCGGCCTATGCCTTCGTCCTGATGGTGTTCACATTGGCGGCAGTGGGGCTGCCGGGCACTAGCGGCTTCGTCGGCGAGTTTCTCATCCTGCTCGGCACCTTCAGGGTCAACACGCTCGAATGCACACTCGCGGCGACGGCGTTGTTCCTCGGGCCGATGTACATGCTCTACATGTATCGACGGGTGATTTTCGGCACACTGACACGCGCCGACCTTCGCGGCATGCTAGACCTGAGCATCCGCGAGAAGGCGTTGTTCGCTCCGCTGCTGATCATTGTCTTATGGATGGGCGTCTACCCGCTCTCTTTCCTGCACCCGATCCAGGCCTCTGTCGATCATCTGGTTCAGCAGGTGACCGCCGCAACCCAGGCGGCGGGCATGCGCCGCGCCAGCCTCCAATGAAAACATCTTCCAAAGTTACTCTCGAACGCGGAGGTTCCCTTTGCTCCTCTCTGCCCGCCTGCGGGGAGAGAGTGACTACTCCGCGGTTCCGAACGAGGGGCTCCCCGCGCCTCACCCCGACCGTCTCCGCCCTCGGCGGCGCAGAGGGAGCTTTTCCCCGTCAGACCGATGCCTGAATCTCCATTTCCTGACATCGCGCCGGCGTTGCCCGAGATTATTCTCGCCGTTGGTGCAATGACATTGCTGATATTGGGCGCCATTCGCGGCGAGCGGTCGACTCGGATGGTTTCCTGGCTCGCCATCGCCGTGCTGATCCTCGCGCTGGTGATTTCCCTTCTTTATGGAGGCGAGCGCCGCCTCGGCTTCTACGGCATGTTCGTCGCCGATGCCTTTGCGCAGTTCATGAAGGCACTGGTGCTGATCGGGTCGGCGGTAACGGTGCTGATCGGTATGCGCTACAACGAGGATCAGGGGATCGCCCGGTTCGAGTTCCCGGTCCTTGTCCTGTTGTCGACGTCCGGGATGATGGTCATGATCTCGGCGAACGACCTGATTACCCTTTATGTCGGCCTCGAATTGCAGAACCTGGCTCTCTATGTGGTCGCCAGCTTCAATCGGGATTCGGCACGGTCGAGCGAGGCCGGACTTAAATATTTTGTGCTCGGCGCGCTGTCGTCGGGAATGCTCCTCTACGGTGCTTCGCTTATCTACGGGTTTACCGCCACGACCGCATTCGGTGAAATCGCCAAGCTGATGACGGGAGGCATGCCTTCGAACGGTGTCATCATCGGTCTCATTTTCGTGGTCGTCGGCCTCGCCTTCAAAGTGTCTGCAGTGCCGTTTCATATGTGGACACCGGATGTCTACGAGGGCGCCCCGACCCCGGTGACGGCGTTTTTTGCGGTGGCGCCCAAGATCGCCGCACTGGCGCTGTTCGTTCGATTCATGATTGCGCCGTTCGGCTCGTTGCTCGGCGAGTGGCGCCAGGTCATCATCTTTTTGTCGATCGCCTCGATGGTGCTCGGAGCCGTCGCAGCGATCGCCCAGGAGAACATCAAACGGCTGATGGCCTACAGCTCGATCAGCCATGTCGGATATGCACTGATCGGGCTCGCCAGCGGCACAGCCCCTGGCATACGCGGCGTGCTGGTCTATATGGCGATTTACCTCTTCATGACGGTCGGCACGTGGGCGATTATCCTGTGCATGCGCCGCAATGGTCGCATGCTCGAAGGGATCTCGGATCTTGCCGGGCTGTCCCGCACGCAGCCGGGCCTCGCAATGGCCTTTGCGATCTTCATGTTTGCGCTGAGCGGGATCCCGCCGACTGCAGGCTTCTTTGCCAAGCTCTATGTCTTTCTCGCCGCCATCGATGCAAAGCTCGCCGGGTTGGCGGTGATCGGTGTCGTGACCAGCGTCGTTTCGGCCTTTTATTATCTCAGGGTCGTCAAGGTCATGTATTTCGACGAACCGGCCGGCGCGTTCGATCGGCCGTTGACCGCCGAGCTCAAAGGCGTGGTGTTCGTCACCGCAGTCGTGACTTTGTTTTTCTTTGTGCTGCCTGGTCCGATCGTCGGCGGAGCAGAAGCCGCCGCTTCCGCTCTCTTCGCCCAATGATGCAAACGCAGGCGAGGTTGCCCCCCGGCTATCGGCTCATTGCCTACGATTCAATCGGCAGCACCAACGACGAGGCAAAGCGCCTTGCCCGAGAAGGAGCGCCGGAGGGAACCCTCCTGTGGGCACTCGAGCAGACCGCCGGTCGCGGGCGTCGTGGCCGTGCGTGGATCTCGCCTCCAGGTAATTTTTATGCCTCGCTGATCTTGCGGCCGGATTGCCCGGCAAGCCATGCCGCACAGCTCGGCTTTGTCGCTGCGCTCGCGGTCGGAGGAGCGCTCGACGCGATCTGCCCTACGCCCGGCCTATCGTACAAATGGCCGAACGACGTCTTGATCAATGGCCGCAAGGTCGCCGGAATCCTGCTTGAATCCGAGATGATTGGTGGCAAGAGGCCGAATTTCCTCGTCCTCGGCGTTGGCGTAAACCTGACGGCGTCGCCAAAGGATACAGAATTCCCGGCGACCTCGGCATGGGAGGAGGGGCTGGGCGCACTTTCGTCGAAGGTGATGCTTGAAGAGTTCGCCCGGCATTTCCGGTCGTGGAGAACGCGTTGGCAAATTGAGGGTTTTGCGCCTGTCCGCGCCGCTTGGCTGGCCGCCGCCGCGGTTCCACGGGGTGAGCCGATGCGTGTGCGCCTGGAGACCGTCTCCATGCATGGCCGTTTCCTCGATATCGACGAGGATGGAACGCTTCTCCTGGAGGCTGCCGGCGAGCGCCGGCATGTATCGGCCGGCCAGGTCTTCCTGGCCAATCGCTGATGAGGCTACATGCTGCTTGCCATAGACTCGGGCAACACAAACGTCGTTTGCGCGGTTTACGCGAGGGACGATCTGCGCGGTTCCTGGCGCGCCGCGACCAACCCGAACCGGACGGCCGATGAGTACGCGGTCTGGCTTATCCAAATGATGGGGCTCGCGGGCCTTGCCCCGAGCGATATCGACGCGGCGATCATCGGCAGTGTCGTGCCGGAGGCGACCTTCAACCTGGTGCGGCTGTGCCAGCGTTATTTTGCGAGCGAGCCGCTGATTGTCGGCCGTCCGGAGTGCTCTGTTGGCATCGGCATCGACGTCGACATGCCAAAGGAGGATGTCGGGGCTGATCGCGTCGCCAATGCGGTCGCGGCCCAGGATAGGTACAGGCCGCCCTTGATCGTCATCGATTTCGGGACCGCGACGACCTTCGACGTGGTCGACCGGCTGGGCAACTACTCCGGCGGGGTGATTGCCCCGGGCATCAATCTGTCGTTGCGGGCGCTCGACATGGCGGCGGCGCAACTCCCGCGAATCGGGGTCCGTCGCCCGCCGAGCGTCGTCGGGCGCAGCACGGTGCCGGCCATGCAGTCAGGTGTGTTCTGGGGCTATATCGGGCTGGTCGAAGGCCTCGTTCAGCGCATCAGGAGCGAGCGCGCCGAGGCCATGGAAGTGATCGCGACCGGTGGTCTTGCCCCGATCCTTGCAGAGGCGACCGACATCATCGACCATGTAGACCCCGATCTGACGTTGTGGGGCCTCCGCCTGATCTACGGCCGCAACAGCAACAAATGAATCATAGGCCTTTGCAATCGGGGGGCACGCCGGATTATCGGGAGGCGAACGCCCTCTATTTCGTCCCGCTCGGCGGTGCGGGCGAGATCGGGATGAACCTCAACGTCTATGGCTACCAGGGCGACTGGCTGATCATTGATTGCGGCGTCACCTTCGGTGATGATTCTCAGCCGGGCCTCGAAGTCGTCATGCCCGATCCCAGCTTTATCGTCGAACGTCGCGATCGTCTGCTCGGCATCGTAGCGACGCATGCGCATGAGGATCACATCGGGGCCATTCCGTACCTCTGGAGGCAATTGCGCTGTCCGGTTTGGGCGACCCCGTTCACCGCCTCGTTCCTGCGCGCCAAATTGGCCGAGACCGGGCTTGCCGATCAGGTCGAGATCAATGTCGTGCCGGTGTCGGGCCGGTTCACGATTGGTCCTTTCGATCTTGAGCTTATCACGTTGACGCATTCGATCCCGGAACCGAATGCGGTCGCGCTGCGCACGCCCGTTGGAACGGTATTGCATACCGGGGACTGGAAGTTGGATCCGGACCCGCTGATCGGTCCGACTGCAGATGAAGCTGCCTTGAACAGGCTCGGCGACGAAGGCGTCCTCGCCTTGATCGGCGATTCGACGAACGCGCTGCGCCCCGGTGCCTCGGGCTCCGAGGCGGAATTGCGCCGTTCCCTTACCGATCTGATCGGCCGCTACGACGCCCGGGTCGCCGTCGCCTGCTTCGCCTCGAATGTCGCGCGCCTCGAAACCATTGCCCATGCGGCGGCGGTCCATGGGCGGGAAGTCGCGCTCGTGGGGCGGTCGTTGTGGCGGATCGACAAGGCCGCCCGCGAGAACGGCTACTTGACGAATCTGCCCCGCTTTCTGACCGAGGACGAGGCGGGCTATATCCCCCGCGATCGGATCCTGTTGATCTGCACGGGGAGCCAGGGCGAACCGCGATCGGCCCTCTCGCGGATTGCCCGCGACGACCATCCGCACATCGTGCTGGAGCCCGGCGATGTCGTCATCTTTTCGTCGCGGATCATTCCGGGGAACGAGAAGTCGATAAATCGGGTGCAGAACGCGCTGGTGCGGCTCGGCGTCGAGATCGTCACCGAGGAAGACCATTTCGTTCACGTCTCGGGCCATCCGGCCCGCGACGAGCTGGTGCGCATGTATCAGATGGTCCGCCCGCGGATCGCCGTCCCGGTGCACGGCGAAGCCCGCCACCTGATCGCGCATGCCGAGCTCGCCGGCGAGTGCCAGGTCCAGCAGCCCCTTGTCATCCAGAACGGCGACATGGTCCGCCTCGCACCGAGCGGCGCCAGCGTCGTCGACGAGGTACCGGTCGGGAGACTCGCCAGCGATGGCAAGGGGCTTCTGCCGCTCGACGGCACGGCGTTGAAGGACCGCCGTCGCGTGACTTTCAACGGCACCGCCGTTGCGAGCCTGGTCGTAAATCGGCCTGGCCAACTTCTCTCGCCGCCGACGATCAGCATGCTGGGTGTCGTCGAGCCGGCCGCTGCCGACGCAGCCGCTCCCGCTTTGCGCAGCGCGGTCGAGCGCGCGCTTGACGATTTGCCGGGTGGGCTGCGTCGCGACGACGAAGCCGTGCGCGACGCGGCCCAGCGGGCCCTACGCCGCGTCCTCAATGAGCGCTTCGGCAAGCGCCCCCTCGTCGAAATTCATGTGGTGAGGATTTGAAGCTGGCTCACAATGTATTCCGGATTGCCTCGGTCTTTCCCCCGCAAGCAGGAATCCAGGGCGGCAGAGCAGCACTGCGCCTGATCCCCTGGGCCCCCGCTTTCGCAGGGGTGACGCATGAAGCGGTTCGGCGATGATCGGAAGGCTCAATCATGTCGCGATCGTCGTGCCGGATGTCGCGGCGGCGAGCGCCACCTACCGTGAGGTTCTGGGCGCGCGGGTTTCGGAGCCGTGCCCGTTGCCGGCGCATGGCGTCACGGTCGTTTTCGTCGAACTGCCGAACACCAAGATCGAGCTGTTGGAGCCGCTCGGCCCAACCTCACCGGTCAAGGGTTTTCTCGACCGCAATCCAGCGGGCGGAATGCACCACATCTGCTGCGAGGTCGACGATATCATTCGCGCGCGCGATCGGCTGCGCTCAGAGGGCGCCAGAGTGCTCGGTGATGGCGAGCCGCGGCTCGGCGCTCACGACAAGCCGGTGCTGTTTTTGCACCCGAAGGATTTTTGTGGAACCCTCATCGAGCTCGAGCAGGCATGAGCCACGTCCGAGGCGGCACCGCCGCTGATGGCTTGGGTCACCGGAATTATCGTCTATGTGCTCGTATGGTGGATTACCCTCTTTGCCGTGCTGCCGCTGTGGGTGACCCCCGCGGAGCCGGGCGATCCGGGTCATGCCGCGGGGGCGCCGCAGCGCCCGCGGCTGCTGCTGAAGATGGCCATTACGACCGTGGTTTCGGCGCTCATCTGGCTCGCGATTTACCTGGTGATAAGATCCCCCTGGCTCAGTTTCCGCGGTCCGTGAGTTGAGCGCCGCATATTGCCGGATTGCCCCCGGCCATCCGGTCCATAGCCGTTACCATGACGGCGAGTACGGTTTTCCGACGAGCGACGAGAGCGTGCTGTTCGAGCGACTTGTCCTCGAGATCAACCAGGCCGGGTTATCCTGGTTGACGATCCTCAAGAAGCGGGCAGCGTTCCGCGCAGCCTTTGCCGATTTCGAGGTAGACCACGTCGCCGCCTTCGGGCCGAGCGAAATCGACCGCCTGATGGGCGATTCGCGGATCATTCGCAACCGGCTCAAACTCGAGGCTGCGGCCGAGAATGCCAGACGCATCCAGATACTGCGCCAGTCCCACGGGTCCTTTGCTGGCTGGCTCGATGCCCACCACCCGCGCTCGCCGCAGGATTGGACGCGGCTGTTTCGGCACACCTTCCGTTTTACCGGCGGACAGATCGTGAACGAGTTCTTGTTGAGCGTCGGGTATCTGCCAGGCGCGCACGAACCCGATTGCCCCGCCTTCGCCCGTATCCTCGAACATTCGCCGCCATGGGCGCGGGGTTCGGCAAGCATTTGACGTCGGTAACAGTTTCTTGGAAAATCCGGAGGAGAATAAGTCCTTAACGAGGTTTCGATGTCTCTGCGCCAGAGATACATTAATATTTTCTTGGAAATCTTCCCTGCCGGAGCGATGGGAGTGTCGTTATTGCTGGGCTCCGCCGCGCCCGGCCATGCCAACGAGCATCCGGCGAGCGCACAACCGCCTGCTTCCGAGACTTTGGGTGTTTCGGGGCGTCTTGCAGCCATCCGCGACGCCGTATCCGACCTCGCGGTCGTCGCGACGCGTGCCGATGGCGAGCGGCAACTCGCTTGGGGAAATTGGTGGCGCAACGGGGGATGGCGGGGCCCTGGATGGCGGAACTGGGGTTGGCGAGGTCCGGGATGGGGCAATTGGGGATGGCGGGGGCCGGGATGGCGCAACGGAGGTTGGCCAAACTGGTGGCACAATTGGTAAGCAATCGGTCGATCTAATCTCGCCTATCCTTTAGAGTTTGACCATGATAAGCCGCTGTTAGGGGAGGGGTTTGCGATGTCGCTGCAGAAGAAGTACGCCAAGATCCTTTCTGGGATCCTGCCCGCTGGCCTAGTTGGCGCGTCGCTATTGCTCGGCTCGACGGCGCCGAGCGCGGCCAACGAGCACCCGGCAAACTCCCAACCCTCGGCCTCGGATAGGGATGCGGTCGCGCAACGGCTCGCTGCCATCCGCGAGGCGGTCTCGGCGGCGGCTGACCCCGCGGACAGGAAAGCCAACCCGGGCGATGACAATCAGCAGCTCGCGTGGGGAAACTGGTGGAATAACTGGGGGTGGGGCGGCTGGGGTCGCCCGTGGGGCGGATGGGGGTGGCCGAACTGGAATAACTGGCGCAATTGGAACAATTGGAACAATTGGTGGCGCAACTGGTAGTCAGCTAGGCGAGCGCAAACTGCGAGCCGCCGCGTGCCCAGGATAGAGCTTCTGGTTATCCAGCCGACGCCGTTCTGCAATATAGATTGTCGGTATTGCTATCTGCCGGAGCGGAATTCGAAAGCAATCGTCGCATCGGCAACACTGGTCAATCTCTTTTCGCAGATCTTTGCGTCGGGCTGGGTTCAGGACTGCTTATCCGTCGTATGGCATGCCGGCGAACCGATGGTGCTGCCGATCGGGTTCTACCGCGACGCGTTCCGAATGATCGAGCGCGCGAAGCCGACGGAGTTGGCGGTCATCCACTCGTTCCAGACCAATGGCACGCTGATCGACGATGCCTGGTGCGATTTCTTTCTCGAGGAGCACGTCAATGTCGGCGTAAGCGTCGACGGGCCAAAACATCTGCACGATCGAAACAGGCTGACCCGTTCCGGACGCGGCACTTTCGAGAAAACGATCGCCGGCATTCGCCTGCTGCGCCATCATGAGGTGCCGTTTCACGTGATATCGGTGCTGTCGACAGCCAGCATGGCAGCGCCCCGCGAAATATTCGAATTCTATGTCGCAGAAGGGATCGAGCGGGTTTGCTTCAATGTCGAGGAATCGGAGGGAGACCACGTCTCGCAGTCTTTTGCCGATGACGGCATCGAGACCGCATATTACCGGTTCCTGGCCGATTTTTGGCGGCTGTCGTCGGCAATGCCCGGGAAGATCGCGTTTATTCGTGAAATCGAGCATGCGCTGCAACAGGTGATCCGCCCCAAGGATGCGCCCTTCAGCAATCAACTGATCGAACCGTTCGCCATTACCAGCATGGATTGGGCCGGCAACATATCGACGTTTTCACCCGAACTGCTCGGTCTGAAGAATCGGCAATACGGCGATTTCCTGTTGGGGAACATCAATCGCGACCGACTCGTCGACATGCCGCGGCGGGCGAATTTCGTCAGGATGCTCGAAGACATCCAAGCGGGCGTCGCGATGTGCCGTGAACGCTGCGAGTATTTCAGCGTGTGCGGCGGTGGTGAGCCGGTCAACAAGCTCGCCGAGAACGGGACCTTTATCAGCACCGAGACGACCTATTGCCGCCTGACCAAGATGCGGGCGACTGATCTCGTGCTCGATGCTCTGGAGCGCGTGCAGCCGAGGGTGTCCGACGAAAACGCTCCGAGTATTCCTTGCATCGAGGTGGCTGCGCAGGCGCAGGATCGGGGCGCCCGCTGGGGATGAACACTGGCGATCCGGAGGATGTGATGCACAAAAACTTCCCGCGTTTGGGAGTGCTTGCAATAGCTGCTGCGATGCAGGCCGGTCTGGCCGGACTCGCGTTCGCGCAGGGCGGCCCGCCGCCGACCGGTGCGGGCGGACAGCCGCAAGGATACCCCGGAGGCGCGGGACAGATGGTCGAAGCCACCCCTTCCAGTGAAACGTCGCCCGGGACGGAACTTCCTGTGCTCTACATAACCAGCGTCGAGGTGATGCGGACGTCAACGGAACCCAGACTCGACATCGTGCGCGTCACGGGGTTGACCGGATCGCAAGGCTGGAGCGCCCCGCAGCTGGTCCCGACCTATGTCGGGAAGCCTCTGGACGGCATTCTCGATCTGCAATTCATCGCGACAATGCCGCAGCAAACGCAGCCGGCCGATGGTTTTGTGCCGATAGGCGCGGTCTTTCCATTGGAAGAGGGTCACCTGTTCAAGGGGGTACGCGTGCGCTCCTCTGAGAATGCGATCGAAGTGAAAGAGATGCCCGGCGCCAGTCAGGCGCAGATCAATGTCAACGATTGCAAGGATTGCGTCGGCAAGAAGTTTGTCGAGCGCGGCCAAGCTCAACCCGGCCAACAAGGTGTGGTTCGCCAGGAGGATCTCCCCAAGGTATTGCGATGGATTATACCGTCGCGCGGCATCAGGGGCATTACACACAATCCGAACCGGCTCAATCTGATCTTGGGCAACGACAACACGATTATCGCAGCCTACTGGGAATAGCTGGTACCGTTCCTGCCAGGAGAATTTCCGACGCTGCGATACGCCGCTAGCGGATTTCGCTCTCTGGCCCCGACACTCCCGTAACGTGATGGCCTTGTTCGATACCGTGGTCGTACTCGCCATCCTGCTGGGTTGTTGCGCGCTCGGGATATTGATCCGGCCGTTCCTGGCGGAACGTCACAGGAGCCGGGAGGTCATCGAGTTTGTCCAACTCGTCGTCGCGATGCTGATGACCTTCGTCGCGCTGGTTCTCGGGTTGTTGACGAGCTCCGTCAAATCGTCGTTCGACAAGGTGGGCAACGACCTTAAAGCTTTGGCAATCCAGGTGATCCAGCTGGATCGGTCGCTGCGCGTATGGGGCCCCGACACGCAGCCGACCCGCGACTTGCTGCGTGCTTACACGGCAGCGGCGATCGCCACGACATGGCTTCGAGAGCCGAAGCCGCCGGGGGATTATTATCCAAACCAGGTGCCGACCAACGCGGGCTCCTATCTCGAAAGTTCCATAATGGGCGACATGCTGACCCGTATCGAGGTTGATATCCGCCAGCTGGAGCCACACGATCCGATGCAGCGGCGATTGTTGACCACCTGCATCGCTCAATTCGAACGGTTGATGCAAACCCGCTGGCGACTGATAGAGGAAACCGGGAGCTCGATATCGCTGCCGTTTTACATCGTGCTGGTGTTTTGGCTCGCAGTCGTGTTTAGCGGATTTGGATTGACCGCGCCGCGCAATGCCCTGTCCTATACCACGATCCTGCTCGGCGGGGTGTCAATAGTCTCTGCGTTTTTCGTCATTCAAGAGCTGGACACCCCATTCTCAGGGCTCTTTACCGTCTCCAGCCAGCCGTTGCGCGATGCGCTGAACCATTTGAGCCAATAATGATGCTCGCGCTGTTTTTCAGTCCTCGGCCGAGGCGGCGAGGATCAGGCTCAATTGGCACAGCGGCCGGCCCGTTTCGGCGGCCCAGGCGTTGAAGGAGGATTGGACGGCCGCGCGGTCCTTTTGGTTCTTTGGCGGTGCATCGACCGCTCCCCAGTGCTTCAGCGCCGCGGTGACCGAGGGCGTCAGGATGAAGGTGTCCTTGCCGACCATGCGCAAAAAGGCTGGGCCGGAATTGCCGCCCATCTGGCTGAAGCGCTTAGCAAGCGCCTCCCACAGCTCGACGATCCGGGTCCCCGGCCAATCGGCGAGCCAGGCACCAAAGCTGCCGTGTTCTTCGCCAAGTGCGATCATCGCGGCAGCATTGTCGCGCACCGATTTTAGTTTGCCCCAATGGCGGATCAGCCGCGTGTCGGCGAGCAGCGCCTGTAACCCATCGTCCGACATCGCGCGGACGCGGCGCGGGTCGAAGCCGTTGAAAACTTCCTCGAAGGCCTGCCACTTCGCGTCGACGAGGCTGTGCTTTAGACCGGCCCGGAAGATCCGCAATGACATCTGCGACAGATAGCGGTCATCCGTGACCGCCTTGAGCTCGGACGGCCCGCGCGGCTGCGGCAAGCGCGTTTCCAGCGCCGCAGCGCCGAGCCGGGTTCTCGCCGCTTCGAGGATCGGGGCGAAAGAGGGGGCCGTCATCTCTATCTCGTCCATTATAGATGCTGTTGACCTACTCTCCATAGAGTATGCTCGATCGGGGAACTGAGGAGCCAGCGCCATGAAGCTGATGTGGTTTCACCTGATGCCCTACACCGAATTGCCGGAGGATTTCCGCGAGAAGCACCCCTCGGTGTGGGTCGATATCCACTCCTCACTGTTCGATCCGCGGCGTGCACATCTGATGTACAACGACTTCATGGACGAGCTCGAATTCGCCGCCGAGTGCGGGTTCGACGCGGTCTGCGTCAACGAGCATCATTCCAACGGCTACGGCCTGATGCCATCGCCCAATCTGATCGCCTCGGCGCTGTCCCGCCGCACAACCGATACCGCCTTGTGTGTGATGGGGAATTCGCTGGCGCTCTACAACCCGCCGACGCGGGTTGCCGAAGAATTCGCGATGATCGATTGCATCTCGGGCGGGCGCCTCATTGCCGGCTTCCCGGTCGGCACGCCGATGGACACCTGCTTTGCCTATGGGCAGAACCCGAGCATGCTGCGCGAGCGCTATTACGAGGCGCACGACCTGGTGCTGCGGGCGTGGACCGAGCAGGACACCTTTGCGTTCAACGGCCGCTTCAACCAGCAGCGCTATGTCAATATCTGGCCGCGGCCGGTGCAGAAGCCGCACCCACCGGTGTGGATCCCGGGCGGCGGCTCGGTCGAGACCTGGCAGTGGTGCGCGCAGATGGACTATGTCTACGCGTATCTCTCCTATTTCGGCTTCAAGGACGGCCGCGCCACGATGCACGGCTTCTGGGAGGAGATGGACCGGCTCGGCAAGGAGAAGAACCCATACCGTGCCGGGTTTCTGCAATCGGTCGGCGTTGCCGAGAGCCGCGACGAGGCGATGCGCCTCTATCGTGAGCCGGCGGAATACTTCTACGGTCGCTGCCTGCGTGTCGACCCGCGCTGGGCAATGCCGCCCGGTTACATCACCGAGGCGACGCAACGCGCCGGCATCGTCGGCCAGATCGGCCGCGCCGCCAGCCTCCAGGCCCGCCAAGCGGCGCGGTCGACGACGCGCATGGAGGACATCGTCGAGCGCGGCTATGTGATCATCGGCTCGCCCGACGAAGTCGTCGAGCAACTGACCGAGCTGGCGACCGACCTCAATGTCGGCCACCTGATGCTATTGATGCAGTTCGGAAGCATGGGCAAGGAGCTCGCTGCATACAACACCAAACTGTTCGCCGATCGAGTATTGCCAAAGCTGAAAGGCCTGTTCCGCGAATGGGAAGACCGCTGGTGGCCGCAGCCGATGCCCCGTCCCGAACGCGCCGAGGTCTCGGCCCCGTTTGCCGCGACAGTGGCGGCTGAGTGATGTCAGCCGCCTGATTAGACAAATTGAGGGAGAGAACCGCTATGAAACGCAGTATCACAGTGTTGCTGACCGCAGGTGGGTTCGCCATTGCGTCCCTTTTGGCCGTGCCAGTGGTGGGGGCGGCGGACGTGTTAACGCTGACCTCGCCGGCGGTTCAGGACAACGGCATCCTGGCGACGAAAAACGCGTGCAGCGACAAGCAGAGAAGCCCGAATTGCGTCGGCGAGAACATCTCGCCGCCGCTGGCGTGGTCCAACCCGCCGGACGGTACCAAGAGCTTTGCCCTCCTGCTGTTCGATCCTGAAGGTCGAGCCCCGGCCGGCGTCTCGCATATGGTGATCTATGGGATCCCCGCCGACGTGAAGGGCTTTGCCGAGGGCGAACTTAGCAAGCCCTCCGACAAATTCGTCGGCGGCAAGAACCTGATGGGGGTGGGGATCTATTTCGGGCCGGGCACACCGCCGAACACGGACTGGCACCATTACACTTTCACGCTGGTCGCCACCGACCTCGACCCGAAGGCGCTGCAGCCGGGCATGACCCGCGAGGAATTGGCCGCGGCCCTCAAGGACCATGTGAAAGGCTCGGCCGGCCTGGTCACCCGTTTCCGGCACTCCTCCTGATTGGAGTGTCGCGGGGCTACGACGTCAGACAGTGCCTCGGGATGCCGTGGTCTAGGGGCTCCGGGTCGGGGGCTTGGTAGGGGACGCCCTCGTCTGGGTCGGCGCCAACCATTGTGATGCCTTCGGTGTGGGGCTCCTCGTCGGGATTGTTGCCGGTGGCGATTATGCCGCCCGAGACGACTTCATTGCGCCAGGGCCAAATCATCCGGAAGCGCTCGAGCCGCCGCTCGGTGCCGCCGGAAACGTAAACTGTGGAACTTAATAGAAAGGTCCGGTCGACGATCTCCGCGCCGACCTTTTCGCGCGTCTGTGCCCAGATCACCGTCTCGCCGCGGAACCAGGCGTTGAGGGCTGCGGTGTCGTCATGCTCGCCATCACCCCATAACAGGTGGGGCGCTGAGGCGCATTTGGATTGCTCGTCAGCTTTCGCCGGGGCGAGTCCGAGAAGAACCGCGAAAAGGACCGACGCGACAAACCGCGTTCGTGCCAATCCGTCCGCCATGTCTCCGAACATCCCTCCATTATCTCCCCTGGCTTTACAAAGTCGAGATCCGAACAGCGCTGTCACATAAATGTAAGGTCGCATCGTCATAATTGCGGCTATTGCCAATACCAGGGGGACGGGGGATATGACAGACGCTACATTACAAATAGTAGCGGAAACTGATGCGCCTGCAGTACGCCCGAGGCTCGACCAGGCACTCGATCCGGGCACCGCTATCATGTTCCTGCTGCTGCTTGCGGGTGGTCTGCTCTACGTAGCGTACAGCCTTTACGCGGATGTCGACGCCAGCGGGGCGAGAACCACGACCTTTCTGCCCTTCCTGCTGCTCTTCGTCGCTCTGCTGATCGCGCTCGGCTTCGAGTTCGTCAACGGTTTCCATGACACGGCCAACGCGGTCGCAACCGTGATCTACATGCACTCGCTGCCAGCGCAGATCGCAGTCGTCTGGTCAGGTTCTTTCAATTTCCTCGGGGTTCTGCTGTCGAGCGGCGCCGTCGCGTTTGGCATAATCTCACTCCTGCCGGTGGAGCTGATCCTGCAAGTTGGCAGCTCGGCCGGATTTGCGATGGTGTTTGCGCTGCTGATCGCCGCAATCATCTGGAACCTCGGTACCTGGTATCTCGGACTGCCGGCATCGAGTTCGCACACCCTGATAGGATCGATCATCGGCGTCGGCATCGCCAACGCGTTGGTGAACGGCCAGGACGGGACCTCAGGTGTTGATTGGGGGCAAGCCACAAATGTCGGGAAAGCGTTGCTGTTCTCGCCGCTCGTCGGCTTCCTCGCGTCGGCGCTGCTGCTCCTCGCAATGAAAATTCTGATCCGCAAGCCCGAATTGTACCACTCACCGCAGACCGATAGGCCCCCGGTATGGTGGATCCGCGGCTTACTGATCTTCACCTGCACCGGGGTCAGCTTTGCTCATGGTTCAAACGACGGACAAAAAGGCATGGGGCTAATCATGCTGATCCTGATCGGCACGGTTCCCACCGCCTACGCGCTCAACCGTGCTATGTCCGATAGCCAGATCGCGCAGTTCTCGGCCAATTCGGCGGCCGCCCTCGAAAATCGTCGAAGAGAAGGCCGCCGGGTACAGCATTCTCGGCGATCCGCGGCCCGCCGTGATGGAGTATGTCGCGCACCACAAAATCAACGAGGGAACGTATCCGTCGCTCGCCGTGCTGATCCGGGATATCGACAATCAGGTCAAGCAATACGGCTCGATCGCGAGAATCCCCGCCGGAGCGGTCGGCAATACGCGCAACGACATGTATCTCGCCGACGAAGCTCTGCGCAATTTGATGAAGGATAAGGACAGCGATCTGTCGAAGGACGACGGGGCGACGCTGAATACCTACAAGCAGTCGCTCGACGCTTCTACGAAGTTCATCCCGATCTGGGTAAAGGTGTCGGTCGCGATCGCACTCGGCCTCGGTACGATGGTTGGCTGGAAGCGGATCGTCATCACAGTCGGCGAGAAGATCGGCAAGATACATTTGACCTATGGTCAGGGCGCGGCGGCAGAGTTGGTCGCGGCGGCGACCATCGCCGGCGCCGACATGTACGGTCTGCCAGTATCGACAACCCATGTCCTATCGTCGGGCGTGGCCGGAACCATGGCGGCGAACGGGTCGGGCCTTCAGTTATCGACGATACGCAACATTGCGCTGGCGTGGGTTCTGACCTTGCCGATCGCCATGATGCTGTCGGCGGGCCTCTACCTGCTGTTCCTCCGTCTGTTCTGAGGCTGCGGCCGGATGCAGGCCTCGCGCGGATTGCCGGCGCGATGATCCCGGCCTATAGGACTGTTGCCCGCGCCGGCGGGAGGTCAAGACCGCCTTGTTCTGTGGTAAGAGGGGTACGAATGGCCGAATTGGCGATCGGCCGGCCGCTGCCGGATAAAACGACAGCAGCGGCGCCGCTGTCCCCGTCGCAACGATACATTAAATCGCGAACTCTCCTGGCTCGCCTTCAACGAACGCGTTCTCGAGGAGGCCAGTAATTCGGGCCATCCGCTGCTCGAGCGGGTGCGGTTCCTATCGATCTCCGACAGCAACCTCGACGAATTCTACATGGTGCGGGTCGCCGCCCTCAAGGAACTGGCCGCCAGCGGAGTTCCAGTGAAGAGCGACGACGGATTGACCCCGGAGCAGCAGCTGACGGCGATCGCCGAGGTCGCCGCAGGGCTGGTTCAGCGACAGCAGCGCTGCTGGGCCGATCTGCAGAAACGCCTGCGCGCCGAAGGCATCTCGATTCTCGACCACAAAAACTTGACTGCCGACGACCGCGAGTGGCTGCGGCAATTGTTCGTCGATCGTTTGCTCCCGGTGCTGACGCCGATTGCAATCGATCCGGCGCATCCGTTCCCGTTCATTCCCAATCGTGCCTTGGCGATGATTGTGGAATTGCGCCGCGCGGACGGATCCCAGATCAACGCGCTGGTGCTCGTCCCCGACCGTGTCGAGCGATTCATCCGGCTGCCGGGCGAGACGGCGCGGTTCATCCTGGTCGAGGAGGTGCTGCTCGCTATCGGATTGGCGGAGCTGTTTCCCGGCATGACGCCACTCGGCCACGGGCTGTTTCGGGCCCTGCGCGACAGCGACATCGAGATCGAGGAGAAGGCGCAGGATCTGGTCGTGATGTTCGAGTCGGCGCTAAAGCGGCGGCGGCGCGGCCAGATCATCCGCCTGACGTTCTCCGCCGGCACACCGGAGCGCCTGCGCGATTTCGTGATCGAGCAGACCGGCACCCAGCCTCAGGACGTCGTCGTGCTCGACGGAATGGTTGCCCTTTCAGATGTCCGACAGCTGATCACCTCCGACCGACCGGATCTGCTGTTCACGCCGTTCACGCCCCGCTTTCCGGAACGGATAAAGGATTATGGCGGGGATTGTTTCGCCGCGATCCGCGCGAAGGACATCGTCGTTCACCACCCGTACGAGTCGTTCGATGTCGTAGTGCAGTTCTTGCGGCAGGCGGCGGACGATCCGAACGTCATCGCGATCAAGCAGACATTGTACCGGACCTCGGAAGATTCGCCGATCGTCGCCGCCCTCGTCGACGCCGCCGAGTCGGGAAAATCTGTCACCGCGCTTGTCGAGCTGAAGGCGCGGTTCGACGAGGAGCGCAACATCCGCTGGGCCCGCCGATTGGAGCAGGCCGGCGCGCAAGTGATCTTTGGCTTCGTCGATCTGAAGACCCACGCCAAGGTATCGCTGGTCGCGCGCCGCGAGGGCGAGACCCTCCGTTCCTACGTGCATTTTGGCACCGGCAACTACCATCCGGTCACCGCCAAAATCTATACGGACCTATCGTTCTTCACCTGTGACCCCGCGCTGTGCCGTGATGCGGCCCGGCTGTTCAATTTCATCACCGGCTATGCCCGGCCCCGCCACCTCGAAAAGCTTGCGATCTCGCCCGATGGCATCAGGGCAAAGCTGCTGGAACTGATCGAGGCCGAGATCGCCCATGCCGAGGCCGGCCGCCCGGCGATGATTTGGGCGAAGCTGAATGCGCTCGTCGATGTCGGCATGATCGAAGCGCTCTATCGCGCCTCGCAGGCGGGGGTCTCCATCTCTCTCGTCATCCGCGGCATGTGCTCTTTGCGGCCCGGGGTTCCCGGACTTTCCGAAAACATCAACGTGAAGAGCATCATTGGACGGTTTCTGGAGCACGCCCGGATCACATGCTTTGGCGCCGGGCGCGGCCTCCCGTCGCCTGAGGCGCTGGTGTTTATCTCCTCGGCCGATTGGATGCCGCGAAACCTCGATGGCCGCGTCGAGGCGCTTGTTCCAATCGAGAACCCGACCGTGCACCAGCAGATCCTCGACCAGATCATGGAGGCAAACCTCAACGACGACGCGCAGAGCTGGCTTCTGCGCTCCGACGGCTCTTGGCAGCGGCTCCTTCCTGGAGCCAAGCCCCAGAGCGCGCACGTCTACTTCATGGTCAATCCTAGCCTCTCGGGGCGGGGCAGCGCGCTGCACGGGCACGGCGTACCCGGGCAGAGGATCAGGATCTTTGACTGAAATGCTCGATTTCGTCGTTGCCCGGACCGCCAATGCGTCGCGGCCCGGCGTCGTTGCCTGCGCGCTATACCGCGACGGCCGGCGCGTCTGCGATGTGGCAGTCGAGGAAATCGGCGCTCTGGCCGGCCGAGAGAGTGGGATCGTTTGGCTCGGTCTGCACGAGCCGGACGCGGCGTTGCTCGGCGTGGTCCAGTCGCAGCTCGGTCTACACGAATTGATGATCGAGGACGCCAACCAGGCACATCAGCGAGCCAAGCTGGATGTCTACGACAATGTTCTCTTCATCGTATTGCGGACTGCGCAGCTCGACAGGGGCGGAATTCAGTATGGCGAAACTCATCTGGTCGTCGGCAAGGGTTTTGTCGTGTCGATCCGCCATGGCGCGTCCGCCTCCTACGCCGATGTGAGGCAGCGCTGCGAGCGCAACCCGGAGTTGCTGCGTTTGGGCGAGAGCGCGATCATGTACGCGATCCTCGATTTTGTCGGCGATAATTACTTCCCGATCATCGACAAGATCACCGAAGAGCTCGAGGCTATAGAGGAAGAGATATTCTCGGCGATGCCGGCGCGCGACAAGATCGAGCGCATTTATCGCTTGCGTTCCGGGCTGCTCAATATGCGCCATGCGGTCGCGCCAATGATAGAGATCTGCAATCAGCTGCGGCGGCACGACTTTCCCGGCAGAAGCTCGGCAATAAAACCGTATCTCCGCGATGTCCACGATCATGTACTCCGGGTCAACGAGGCCATCGTCGACCTTCGCGAACGTCTGACGGCCGCATTCGAAGCGAGCCTGCTGCTCTCCGCCGCGCGGCAGAACGACATCGTCAAGAAACTCGGCAGCTGGGCCGCAATCCTCGCCGTACCGACCGCGGTTGCCGGCATATACGGAATGAATTTCAAATACATGCCGGAGCTGGAATGGCCCTTCGGCTATCCCGCCGCGTTGTTGCTGATGCTGGGGATCTGCAGTACCCTGTACTACTGCTTTCGGAGGGCCGCTTGGCTCTAGAATTCTTTAACGGCGCGAGCGTGCTTCGTGCGGGTCAGCGTCTCTGCGTTAGTGATCATCGCCGCCACTGCTCTCGGGCCACCCAGCCAGCAGGTGGGGGCACAAGAAGGAGTTTTCGAGCGGGAGACCCTCACTGGCGATTTGGGCGGCGTCCGCAAAGCCTGGCAGGAGGCGGGTGTCGACCTCGGTGTCAACTATATTGCGGAAACCCTTTCCAATCCCAACGGCGGCATACGGCAGTCAACGATTTACCAGGGACTGCTTACAGCATCCCTTAAGCTCGACCTCGAAAAAATCGCGAACTGGCCGGGGGCAAGTTTTTACGTCGATGGGTACCAGATCAGCGGGCGCGGTTTGTCGCGGAATGCGATCGGCAATCTTCTCTCTGTCAGCAATATCGAGGCTCTGTCCTCGACGCGGCTCGATGATCTTTGGTTGCAGCAGGAATTCCTCGATCGCCAAGCCTCCCTCCGCATCGGCCAAATAGGCCTCGACGACGAATTTTACATCAGCCAGTATTCAGCTAACTTCATAAATTCAGCGTTCGGTTGTCCGGACCTCCTGTCGACCGACTTGCCGAGTGGCGGACCTTGCTATCCGTTTACAGTACCGGGCGTGCGGCTGCAGGTTGCGCCGACGACTGGTTTGACGCTTTCCACGGCGGCCTTTAACGGAAATCCAGCACCCCCGGGACCAGGAGATCCCCAGGTTCGCAACCCCAGCAACACCAATTTCCTGATCGGGGAGGGCGGCACGCTGGTGATCGCAGAGATCGCCTATGCCTTCGATACCGAGCCGATTTCTTCCCTCCTGCTGAGCGACTTCAAGCTCGGCGGCTGGTACCACACCGCGGATTTTCCTGATCTGCGTCGTGACACACTGGGACGTTCCTTGGCGGACCCAACGAGCAATGGTATCGCGGCCAGCCACAGCGGTGATTTCGGCCTTTATTTCGTACTGGACAAGATGGTGTGGCGACGCCCGGACACGGCAAACCAGGGTCTGGCCGCCTTTGTTCGCGTCGGTAACGCGCCGCCCAACCGCAATCCGATCAGTCTCGAGGTTGATGCTGGCCTGACCTTTAAGGGTCCGTTCCCCCAGCGTGAACTCGACCTCTTCGGTGTCGCGGCTAGCTATGGTCGGATCGGCAACGCCGCCAGACGTCTGGATCGCGACCAGACACTCTTTACGGGCACCGGCGGCGTGAGGCGCGACTACGAAACTGTGCTCGAAATCACCTATCAGGCGTATGTCTCGCCATGGTGGTTTCTACAGCCTGATCTACAGCTGATCTTTCATCCCGGCGGCCATATTGCGGCACCATTGCCGGCCCCCGCAACGGCGCCGATCCCCAACGCGCTGGTCCTTGGCCTGAGGTCCTCCATCACCTTTTAACGCATTTCCCGGTTTGCCACGTCGCGCTTCCGCCGTTAACTTTATTCTGCTCGGGGGAATTGGAGACAGCCATGCCAGCGAAGCCCAATCCCGTGGTTTTTGTGCACGGCTATTCCGACAAGGGCGCGTCTTGGGTGCCTTGGCGCGACATCCTGCGCCGCCGGCTCGCTCTCGACAGTGCGGATATGCGCACCTGCACTTATGTCTCCCTGAACAACGAGGTCACGATCAAGGACTTGGCCGAAGCCTTCGATCGAGCGTTGAGCACGCAGGGGGGCTTGGCCGTCGATCAGCCATTTGACGCGATGGTGCATTCGACCGGCATACTGGTCGTGCGCTCGTGGCTGGCCGCCGATCCGCTGCGGGTCAAACGCCTGAAGCGGCTGATCGCGCTGGCGCCCGCGACCTTCGGGTCGCCGCTCGCCAAGAAGGGTCGCAGCTGGCTAGGCTCGGTGTTCAAGGGCAGCAAGCAACCCGGCCCCGATTTTCTGGAGGCCGGGGACCGCATTCTCGAGGAACTGGAACTCGCCAGCTCGTTCAGCTGGGGACTCGCCGAGGAAGACGTGTTTGCAGCGCCGCCAGTTTACGACGCGGGTCCCGAGACACCCTATGTCTTTGTGTTCTGCGGAACCGGTACGTATTCGGGGTTGCGCAAGCTCGTCGACAAACCCGGCACCGATGGAACGGTCCGGCGTGCCGGCTGCGGGCTCAACGTCCGCGCGATCGAGCTCGATATGACCGAGAAGGGCATGGTCGCGCGCCGCAAGGCAGCCGACCTCGCTGGCGCCCGGGATCCGCGCCCGCAGAGGGTCGTCGCCGACAGGTGGCTGAACGTCTCGATCCCGGTGCACCTCGTCGGTGATCCCGCCGGACCCGATGGGTTGAACCACGCGACAATCCTGAGCAATCCTACCGCCGAACTGCAGGACCTCGTGGTCGCCGCGTTCGAGATGACGGCGGCGGATCGCGATGCCGAGGCCGGCTATCGCGCATGGCTTCAGAGGGCCGACGCCGAGGGCCGCTTCAAGAAGATCCCGGAACAATATCAGCAATTCATCATCCATGCCGTCGACGAGCGGGGAGATCCGATCACCGACTACAATCTTCAGCTGTTCCGCACGGACGCAGGAGGCGAGGCGCAGATCACTCAATTCGATGCGGAGGTCGACGTCTACAGCGGCGATGCGAGCTATCGATGCTTCCATGTCGATGTCGCCGATCTGGTCCCACGGCAGGGACGGGTGTCGCCGGGGCTGACAGTCCGCATTATTGCCTCATCGGGCACTCCCTATGTCGGCTATATCGGTCACGGCTACGAGGAACAAACGGAGCCTGGCTCGTGGGATGCGTCACTGCATTTCGACGGGGCAACGCTCGATCAAATCGCGTTCTTCCGGCCCTATACGACGACCTTGGTCCGTCTCTATATCGAGCGCCAGGTGCTGCCGCCCGATCGCACCGTCCCCAGCATCCTGCTGACCTGGGACTTGTCTGCGGAAGGAACGATGATCGCGTGAGCGGCCTCGCGCTCGCGGCAGCAGGGAAGGGAGGAGGCTAGTATGGCAGACCACAACGATCCCAATGCCGTAAATTCGATTTTCTCGGATATCGATGTCAGCGCCGCCGACCTTTACGACATATTCGGATTTCCGAGCCGCGACACTTCGGGCGGTGAGAAGGTCGTCATTGCTCTGACCTTTGCCGCAGTTCCCCACACGGGGGTATTGGATCCGGACATGCTGTACCGGATCCTGATCGCGTCGGACCGCCGGTACGTGCGGCCGGCGGCGCAGGATGCGAGCCTCGAAGGTTTCCTGGCATATTTGGAGGCGGTCAAGGACAAGTACCTCAGTGTATTGACGCCGTCGGAAGTCCGCGTGACTGTCGATCGCAATAATCGAGCCCATATCCGCTTTATTAATTTCCCCGGTGGAAGCTTTTCTGCGGCCATTGCAGCCAATCAAAGCGCCACGTTGCAGTCCCCCGGCGGTCAATCGATCAAGGTGTTCGTCGGCGGCAGGGACGATGCGTTTTTCAATGATCTGCCGGGGTTCTTCCGGTCGATCAACTACGCCCCGCAATTCTATCATGTGCCCCACACGATGCCGGACCTGCGGGAGCTCAAGATCCCGAAGACATTTCTCGAACTGGAAGGCAACGACCTTTTCAACTACGACCCGAGCCAGCCGGAATGGGGGCATGGCGCCAAGCGGGAATTGCCGCCCGGACCACTGACGTGGAACGGCAACCGGTTCAAAAAAGACGCAAACGGAAATTTCCGGTTCGTGTACTCCGGCAAGGACGCTAGAGCAGGTCAAAACTGCAATGCAATCATCCTGGAACTGCCGCTGGCGTTTCTGACCGGCACACCGGACGAACACCGTGTCGTCAATACCTGGGGCGAAAGCTGGGTGCTGAAAGCATCGAGCAAGGTCGAGACGATTCCCGACCACCCGCTATGGATCGAACATCCGCATGTGTTGCTGGATGCGTTTACACTCGATGACGAACTGAAGAAATACAAGCTCGTAGACACCGACGGACAGGCTTTCGCCGACGCGGCACTGAGCGAGCGCGAGGACAACCGCCAGCTCGGCGCAAACAATTTCTGGCTCGCGCCGCATTTCGTCAATCGGTTGGGGCACCTCGGATGGGGGTTCGGCCCGTCGATCACGGCGCTGGGGCTGGCCTCTGCCTTCGACCACGACAATTCTCCGGTTTCCGTCCACCGCACCTACACGCATGTCGCCGACGCGTTCCCGCGCGTTAGCAAGATCCTGTTTCAGGAGCTGAACATGCCCGACGATTCCTGGAACCCGAAAGGATTGCATATACCGCTGCGGCGCCCCGTCGACATCTTCATCCCCAATGTCAACTCGATCGATATAGATACGACTGGCACTTGGCCGTTCGGGCGGCGACTGGAGGACCAGGTGGCGACGCGTTTTCTGGCGACTTTTCTCGACATGAGCGCGAGTCTCAACGGCAAGCGGTACCATGTCGAGTTGCTGAACGACCCCGCGCTCTGGAACAGCGCCCCGATCGAGCCGAAAACGCCCCCCAATCCGCTGAGGAATGACAAAGACTTTCTGCCCGATTTTCCCTACCTGGCAGATCCGTGGTGATCTCGGCCCACAGCCGCCCCTCACCCCAGCCCTCTTCGCGCGAGCGGGGAGAGGGAGGGACCCGCGCAGCGGGAGGGTGAGGGGCATGTTGGCCGTCTCGTCAGTGGCGGGATACGAGGAAGAACTCCAACGCATCGATCGCGATATTGCAGACCTGAGCGCCACTGACCCGTTTGCGGCGCCGATCAACGCGGAGAGGTTGACCCGGTATATTTATCGTCGCTACCAGCGCGCCTCGCTCGCCGGCGATCTGGCGCAATTGAGAGCGGTGGAGCGGGCGATCGAGCGGGCCGTGCCACTGGTGATAAATCCAGGCGATTTCTGGCTGCTGAAGGCGAACGTTGCGTTCAAGCTTCATAGGCTGGCCGATGTCGAGGCAGCTCTTTTGGCCATCCCGACGTTCAGCCACTGCACGGAAGTGCGACTGTTGCGCGCCGACCTCGATTTTCAGCACGGGCACTATGACGAGGCCGAGGCCGAGTATATTGCTGCAATCGAAAGCGAGCGCTCCTGGAGCGCCCTCGCGCGCCTGGCGCATTTTCGCGGCAAGACGGGCGACCTCGCGGGTGCCGACCGGCTCTACCGGGAGGCTGAAGACGAATTGACCGCCAAAGAAATGCGCTCCTACGCGTGGCTCGAAGTGCAGCGGGGTTTTCTCGCCTTCTCGGGAGGCGCGTACCAAGGCGCGCGATTTCATTACGACAGAGCCGAAGCGGCCTATCCGCGATACTGGCTGGCCGATGAATATCGGGCCGAACTGTTCGGCGCCGAGGGCAAATACGCCGCGGCGATCGACCGGTTTCAGGCGCTGGCATCGGCCAATGACCGCCCAGACCTGCTGCAGGCGATTGCCGAACTTTACGAGATTGCCGAGCGACCGGATGCGGCGCGGGAGTGGCAAAAAAAGGCGCTTGCCGGCTATCTGCAATCGGCGCAGCGCGGCGAGGTGCAGTACTTCCACCATCTCGCGGACTACTACGCCGATGTGGCGAGAGACGGCCCCCAGGCAGTCACCTGGGCCAAAGCGGATCTGCAGCTCAGGGAAAATTTCGCGACGCAGTCTGCCCTCGCCTGGGCCTTTTACCGCAATGCCGAGTTTAAGGAGGCGCGCGGTTGGATCGACCGTGCACTCGCGTCAGGGGTGGTCGACGCGCACCTGTTGTTCCGCGCCGCTAAGATTTACGCAGCGGCCGGGGACGGGGATACCGGTCGGAACTTTCTGGGGCGAGCGAGGGCACTGAACCCTTTGGTCGAACGGTTCCGCCTACATCATTGAACAACCGATCACGAGGCGAGGATTACGTCCGCCGCCTTCTCGGCGACCATGTAAACGGCGCTCACGATAAAGAAGCCCGGAATGCGCGGGAACACCGAGGCGTCGACGACGCGCAGCCCGGTGGTGCCGTGCACCCGAAAGTTGCCGTCGAGCACGCCGCCGCTGTCACGCGCTCCGATCGGGCAGGTGCAAGAAGCGTGGTGGCCCCACGCCGTGCTGCGCACATATTCCCTGAGCTCGTCGTCGCTCTGACACGCGTCGCCGGGCTGCTCCTCTTCGGCGATCGCATTTTCCGCCTTGAGCTCTGCCGTCAGCTTTCGCACAAAACGGATCCCGGCGACGACCGAGTCGAGGTCCTCACCGGCCGTGTCGCTGCCCTCCTCGAAATAATGGAAATTGATCAGCGGGGTGTCGCGCGAATCGTTGGACCGCAGCACGACCTCGCCTGCGCGGTTTTCGGTATGTCCCTTCAGGATCGCCCAGGTCAGGTAATTGGGCTTGGTGACAGCGAGTGAGGAGTAGCCGGGGAAATACCCGCCGAACAGACCGACCAGCGCGAAGCAGAACAGATCTGGCAATGGACGCTCGGCGCGTGACTTGAGGATCGCCGCCAGCACAGCGCCATTGCTGGTGTAAAGACCCTCCCGCTTCTCGGCCCAGTCGCGGTATGCCGGATCGCCGCGGCTGAAGGTGACACTCTCCAAAATGTTCCAGCGGTCGAAGTTCATCCGGTTGACGACGCCGACCTCATAGCGGTCTTGCAAATTCTTGCCGACGCCAGGCAGCTCGACCTTGAGGGGAATTCCGAGCGGCTCCAATACGTCGCGGCGCCCGATTCCCGAGAGCATCAGGATCTGCGGCGTGTTGAACGCGCCCCCGCAAAGGATGACCTCGCGCGCAGCCTGAGCCTGATGGAGTTCGCCCTGCGAGGTCGCCGGCCGGCCATGGGCACGATAGAGGCGCTCGCCCTTCAGGTATTCGACGCCGGTCGCGCGGTTGTTTTCGTCGATCAGCACGCGGGTGACGAGCGCATCGAGCTCCACCCGGAGGCGGTCCGGGTACCGCTGTGCCGTCTCCAATACCCGCTCGCGCGCACCCATCCGCGCGTGACCGCGTGTCGCGAGCGGAGTGTAGCGCACCCCCACGGCATTTTCGGTCACCAGCCTCCAGTCGTTCGGATCGGCCTTGGACTCGGCCAAGTCTATCAGCCGTTCGATCGGCTGTCCGATCTCGTCGAACGCCTCGTGCGCCGAATGGAGCAATACCTGCACCAATCCGAAATCACGCACCGCCGCCTTTGGGATCGCGACTTCCGACTGCAGCCAGCCACGCCAGCCGTGGCGCGACGGGTTCGGTCCTGCCGCCGCCAGCACCCGCTCGAGCGGCCGGTAATGGCAATTCTCCAGCCGCATGAAATACCGCCGCATGTTTTCGGCATTCCACGACTGATCGCCGGTGAGGCGGGCGATCCCGTCCCAATCCGCATTGTGCGGATAGACCAGGATCATTGCATTATGTGCCGTACAGCCGCCCAATGTGCCGGCGCGCGGATAGAGAACTCCGTCGACGGGGACCCCACGATAATCCCGGCGGTATTTGGGGTCCTTGCGCTGCATCTCGTCCGACGCATAGTGCCGAACGAAAAAGTCCCAGCGCATCGCGTCGTTCTCGCTGGCGAAGCCGTGGAACGACGGCACGTCGTAATCGTCGGGTAGCCGGTTGGTGCCGGGCTGGTCGTCATTGGTGCCCGAGAGCTGCCGCGGATCGCCCCCGGCCTCCAGCAGTAGCACCGAGCGCCCGCCTTCGGCCAGCCGCGCAGCGAGCGTCCCGCCTCCGGCGCCGGAGCCGACAACGATATAATCGAACGGGCCCCGCTCACTCATTGGACCTCTCTGATCGCAGTGTCGTCCCTTGCTGCCGCCCCTCACCCTCCCGCTACGCGGGTCCCTCCCTCTCCCCGCTTGCGCCGCTTGCGGGGAGAGGGTTGGGGTAAGGCGCTTTGACAGGCCATCGCGTCCTACGACGTGCCCGTCAGAATGTCTTCAAGAACGCAATCAAGGCCTTCTTGTCGGCATCCCCGAGGTTGGTACCGAAATAGTGGCCGCGGTTGACGACGTAATCGGGGCATTTGCTGAGCGCGAAGAGCTGGTCCCCGACATTCGAGAACGCCTGTCGCGCCTGCTCGTCGGTGGCGCCCTGCGGCAGTGCCTTCAAATCGCGAACCAGTTGCACGACCGCCTTGACCACCGCTTTGTCATGTGCAAGGCGCTCGCGGAAATTTGTCGACTGCGGCAGCGGGTCGAAATTCGCCAGCAGATCGATTGGTGTTCCGGCCGGGATCGGCCCGATCTCGAGGCCGCCTTGACCGAAAAGCTTCGGCGCTATCCACTGCAGCAGATCCTGCGCGTCCTTCAGCACGTCCGGCAGATACCCGGTCGGGACGCGCAGCCAGCTCGTCACATTGGTACGGTCGATCACGCCTGGGATCTTGTCGCCCAGCACGGCATCCTTGTCGCGCTTATCCGGCCACAGCATCTTAGTAATCGCGTCGTCGAATGATGCCATGCGGGCTTCGACCGACGGGCTCGGGTTGAAACGGCCGACGCTGTTGTTGAGCAGGAACGGCGCCGTCGACCAGACACTCACGAGTGACGGCACGCGGGTATAGCCGCGGCCGCCCGCCGGCATTTGGTACTGTTGCGGAGCCCCGGTGAACGGGTTGTAAACGGTGATCGCGCCGACCGAGGGCAGGTCCTTGTACGAAGCCGAAGAGAAATTGTCCCAGATGTTGCCGGCGATCGCGTTTGTCGCCAGCGGGCTGCAGGCGTTGGTCTGCACAAACGTCACCGGGACGCGCATGTCGTTCGACATAAAGTTGTTGTCGAGAAAATCGTCGGTATTGACGATCTGCCGCATCTGCTGCTTGAAATCGCTGGTCCTGGTCCATTCCCAATAACGGCTCCAGCAGTCGAGATAGCCTGGGCCGATACACATGGCCGGGTTGCTCGCCACCGGCGGCTGCGGGGCTTTGCTGGAATGGCAGGCTGCGCAGTTTTCGGCAAAAATGACTTTGCCCTGATTGACCGTCTCCGGTGGGTCGTTCAGATAGGCGGTCCCGCCCGGCGCGTTCTTCAGCTTGTGCGGATAGGACGCCTTCAGGAGAAAGAGCGCCATCGCTGGCGTCTGCAGCTCGGTCGCGCCCCAATAGGAGGAGTTCGCGCGCGCCGTCGTAATTTCGATTGGGGTGACCGGTTTGCCGCCGAGGATCGGGTTGAAATGGCGCAGCCATTCCTCGCTGAACAGACCGATATTGAGGTAGACCCGGTTCAGCGCGCCCAGCGCGCCGACCGAATCGGCACCGTCCTTCAGAACGTGCGGGGTCCACACGGTGTTCGGCGGCTGGAAGAACTGCGTCAGCGGCCCCTGGCTGACAAAGTCGTTGAACTGTTTGTTGGCGAGATTGTCCGGCCCCAACGTCTCCTGCCCCCAGCGTTTCGCCGCCTCTAGCCGCGCCGGCAGGTTGTAGACCGCGTTCATCGTACGCGGATTGTTGATGTTGTCGCTCGACACCAGCGACGTATCGAGCGAGCCGGGCCGCGCCGTGTGCAAGAACTGGAAGAAGAAGGTCGACTGGTCCGCATTCCAGGCGAAGATGCGATCGACCCAGAAATACTGCGCGCCGACGGTCGAACTCACATTCTCCCATTGCGGCGCCTCGGGGTTCGCCGGCGGTTTTTCGGGGTTCGGACCGACGTGACAGAAGCCGCACGAGACGCCGACGCGGTAGGGGCGCACCAGCTCCTTCGAGAGATAGTAGTCGGGGTCGTTGTAGAACCGCTCGGCATTCCACTCCTTTGCCGCAGCCTCGTCGAAGTCGGGATTGGGGAAGAGCCGCAAGCCGACGATCCCGGTCGGCTCTCCGTAATAGGATGCCGCCGGGATGTTCTTGCCGCGTGCGCCGACAGCGACCCCAGGATACTTTTCCGCATTGGCGAAGGGGTCGGGTGGGCAGTTAGGGTCGCGCACATCCAGCCACAGTCCGTAGCGCTGCGGGCTCGGCCCGGTGGCCTTTGAAAAACACGGCTCGTTGACCAGACCGAAATAGTTCCAGCGATTGTCGCGGCTGTATTTAAGACCGGGATAGGAGGACAAAATTTTCAGGAGATCGAAGTTCCCGAAGGTCAGGTTGGTCAGCTCGTCCCACAAGCGGTCGTTGCCGCCGGTCCAGAGGATCCACATGTTGCGGCCCTTGACCTCGTCGGGGTTAAGCGGGATGCCGCCGTCCATCGCCCGGAAATAATCCTCGTCGGCCGCCGGGAACGACTGGGCCGACCGCCCGGCCTGGCGCGCCTCGTCGATGATCGCCTGCGCCCGAGCCTCGCCGGCGAGCCAAGCGCACGCGGCGAGCAGGCAGGTTGCCAGCATCAGCCGGAATCCCGTCGACGGGCGATGTGCCATGTGGGTCCCCCTCAATGTAACCGGCCGTTTCGGGTGCCGGCTGGATTCAACTTTTAACCATCGCCGATACCCTCGCAAGCGCCAATTTGAGACGACAAGAACCACGCTGAACCCGAAAATCGCCGTAGTGGCGTGGTAGAGTACTTCGTCCAAGGGAACGCGAAATTGGTCGGATGTTATTGACTATAGGGAACAGCGATCGAGCCCGCGATTATCAGCGAATATCAGCCAGTATTTTGGCTGTTATCGCGCAGCGGAAACCTGCAGAAACCGAGGATTTGTGCGGGCAAAGGCCGCAGTTGTTCGCTGTTTTTTTTCGCGCAATAACAGCCAGCTCGGGAACGCGCGTTCCAGAAAGAAGCTCGCCCTCGAAAACCAACCGCGATATCGTGTGGTGCCGCAATGCCGGCGAATGAGGAGGGGAAAGATCATGTCCTTTGCTATCCAGCATGTGCATGTGAAGACCAAGGATCCCAAGCAGACCATGCAGTTTTATATAGACAACCTCGGTGCGACCTATGTGGCCGAGATCCCGGGCCGCGGCCATCGGGTGAACCTGCATGGGCTGACGCTCAACATCACGACCCTGATCTCGACGCAAAATCACGAGCAGCATTACGGCATCGAACACATTGCCCTCGATACCGACGACTATTCCGGAACAATGGCCAAGCTGCGGGAGAACGGGGTAAGGGTCCTCGAGGAATTGCCGCCCAACAACGGCCGCCGCGTCTGTTTCCTCGAAGCACCCGACGGGGCCCAGATCGAGCTGATCGAAAAGGTCGCCCGGCCTTAAAGAGCGTATGAAGAAATTCTTGCGGCACTGAGGCGACCGGAACATGGGTCCCGGCTTTCCGCCGGGGCGACAATGAGTGCTTGTGCATGCGAGCCTCGTGTAGATGGAGAGTCGGACCCGTATGGGCTTGAAAGACAAGATCGCGTTGGGCGTGGCGCTGCCGCATCGCTCGCCCGAGCCGATCGCCATGGAAGCGGTGCAGCGGGTCGCGCAGCGTGCCGAGGCGCTTGGGTTCCGCGATTTATGGGTGACCGAGAATACGCTCGACCACGTGTTCTGCTTCGACCCAGTCGTTGTGCTGACCTATGCCGCCGCAGTCACGAAGACGATCCGCCTCGGCGCGTCGGTTGTCGTGCTGCCGGTGCACAACCCGGTACATGTTGCGCACCAATGGGCCAGTCTTGACTACGTCAGCAATGGCCGCGCCATCCTCGGCGTGGGGCTCGGCCGGGACCATCACTACGAGCAGTTTCAGACCCCGCGGGAGGGGAAGGTGCGGCGCTTCCGCGAGGCAGTGGAGCTGATCAAGGCGCTGTGGACCGAGCCCCGGGTCGAGTACCGAGGCCGGATCTTCCGGCTCGAAGACGGCACGATGGCGCCGAAGCCGGTGCAAAAGCCACGCCCGCCGATCTGGATGGGTGTCGGACACCCGGATGCGCTGCGCCGCACCGCGACGATCGCCGATGGTTGGATGGGCTCGGGCGGGTCGAGCAATGCCGCCTTCATCCGATCCGTCCCCATCCTGCGCGAGGCTCTAGAGAGGGCAGGTCGCGATCCGGCCGCCTTCCCGATTTCGAAACGGGTGTTTCTGTCGGTGGACGATCGGCCGGAGATCGCGCGCGCCGAGTTGCACCGCTGGTTCACCGTCGCGTACCGCAACCCCGAAGGCACCGACGCCTCCGGCATCCACGGCACGCCGGAGCAGGTCCAAGAGCGATTGGATGGGCTGGCCGCCGCCGGCGCCAATCATCTTCTTCTCAATCCGGTCTCCCGATATGAAGAGCAATTGGAAGCGCTGGCCTCGGTGGTCGGGCTTGGCTGAGTGGCCCTCCGTCGCCCCCGCGGAAGCGGCGGTCCAGGGCAACGGATGGAACCCCGAGCCCCTGGATTCCCGTTTTTTCGCGGGAATGACGATTATTTGCAAGTCAAGAGAGGCAACGTATGACCTCCCTTCAATCCGACCCCGTCAAACAACAGGTCGCCGCCCATTGGGGCCGGCGGGCGGCGCATTTCGACGAAGATTTCGGGCACAGCATCCGCACGGCGGCGGAGCGCGCCGCGTGGGACCGTATTTTCGATCTGGTGTTGGGCGGGCGAAGCGGGCTCGACGCTCTCGATGCAGGCTGCGGCACCGGATTCCTCAGCCTCGAGCTCGCCTCCCGCGGCCACCGGGTGACCGGCGTCGACTTCGCGCCCGCGATGCTTGCGGAGGCGCGCCGCAAGGCGGCGCAGCAAGGCGGCGCAGCCCGCTTCGAGGAGGCTGACGCCGAGCAGCTGCCGTTTGCGCCCGGCAGCTTCGACCTCGTCGTCAGCCGACATGTGCTGTGGACCTTACCTCATCCGGAGGCGGCGGTGGACGAGTGGGTTCGCGTATTGCGGCCAGGCGGACGGCTCGCCGTCATTGACGGGCAGTTCGATCCCCGGTTCTTGACCCACCAGAGAGAAAATGCCCGGACGAGCGCCGAATACGCGGAGATCGGCAATCAGCTGCCGTTTCTCGGCGGCCGCCCGCGCGAGGAAATCGAGGCCCTGCTTCGCGCGCACGGCCTCGTAAATGTCGGCAGCGACCCGGTGCTCGATCTGGTCGAAGCGCAGGCCGATCGCATGGTCGAGGAGGGCAGGGAGCGGCAGACACGCCGGCGCTATGTAGCCTGGGGCGAAGTTCCTGGATGAGCCGTCGGGTCATGCTGCTGCGCGTCCGATCGATCACCTATCTGGCCCAGCGGATCAACGGATACGAGCTGGTGGACCTGCAGGAGCACGATCTGCCCCCGTTCGCGGCCGGGGCGCATGTCTCGGTACGAGTAGGCGAGGGACCGGTACGCGACTTCTCGCTGTGGAACGATCCGGCAGAGTGCGCGCGCTATTGCATCGCGGTTTTGCGCGAGCCGGAAGGGCAAGGTTCTCGCGAATGGCACGAGCGCGTCCGTGTCGGCGACATCGTCGAAGCCTCGGCGCCGCGCAATAACTTCCCGCTGGCGGCCGAGGCGGCCCGCCACCTGCTGATCGCGGGTGGCATCGGCATCACGCCGATCATGGCGATGATCGCGGAGTTGCGCCGCAACCGCGCCGATTTTCGGCTGCATTATTGTACCCGCTCGCCGAAAGAGACGGCTTTCCTCGACGACCTGGCGATCCTGGCCGCGCAGAGTCGAGTGCAGTTTCACCATGACGGCGGCGACCCCGCTAAAGGCCTGGATATCGCGGCGACTTTGCGGGAATACGCCCTCGGCACTCACCTATACTATTGCGGCCCCGTCGGGATGATGGCAGCAGCCGAAGCAGCTTCCAGACATTGGCCGGCCGGAACGGTGCACTGCGAATACTTCGCAGGACCGAAAGCAGTGCCGCCCATTATCGGGATTTAATTGTATTCTGCCACAAAATGGGATTAAGGCGTTAACCTATTTACCAATAAAGAGAATGAATCTTATAAAATTCTACGAGATTCCCTTGACGGCATGACGCGGGCATGGTCTCCTGATACATGCTTTTCTGAGTTCAAGTGGGCGCAAAAATGAAAATTCTGCTCCTATCGATGTGGCTGTGCATCGGTGCCTTACCCGCATTTGCTCAGAGTGTTGGTGCGAACATCTCAGTTGGCGGTACGTCGGTGGGAGTGAGTGCAACCGTCCGCGGCGCGCCAGCTCCGCTGCTAGGTCTTGGCATTCCATCGATGCTGGCGGTCGGTGGCGTGCTGCTAGGCGCGAATCTACGGAGGCGGAAACGCCAATAACCCCGCCGCCTTGCCCGAGTTTTGCTTTTCAGATACGCTAAGACCAACGATTCGAGTTTCAAGCGTCTTCCCGGGCGGCAGAACCCGTATCAGGAATTGGCTCGGGCCAACGCTCTTTCAGGCGCATCCGCCCCCGTATCCGTGATGCGGGCAAGGTGCCGTTGCAGCCGCGGCATATCGAGAGCACTCTCCCATTTGGCGACCACGACAGTCGCAACGCCATTGCCGACGAGATTGGTCAATGCCCGCGCCTCGGACATGAAGCGATCGATACCGAGGATCAGCGCGATACTGGCGACCGGGATCGTGCCGACGCTCGACAGGGTGGCAGCGAGTACGATGAAGCCGCTTCCGGTGACGCCGGCCGCGCCTTTCGAGGTCAGCAGCAACACGGCGAGAATCCCCAGCTGCTGCGCCAGCGACAGATCGGTACTAGTCGCCTGAGCGAGAAACAGGGTCGCCATCGTCAGATAAATGCAGGTACCATCGAGATTGAACGAATAGCCCGTCGGGATTACCAGACCGACGACCGACTCTTCACAACCAAGAATTTCCATTTTAGCGATCATCCGCGGCAGTACCGCCTCCGAGGAAGAAGTACCGAGCACGATCAACAACTCCTCTTTGATGTAGCGGATGAAGCGCAGGATGCTGAAACCGGTCAGACGGGCAATCGTGCCCAGCACGACAAAAACAAAAATGAGGCACGTCGTGTAGAATGCCGCCATCAGCTCGGCGAGAGAGGTCAGTGAGCCGATGCCGTATTTCCCGATCGTGAAAGCCATCGCGCCGAATGCGCCGAGCGGCGCCGCCCGCATCACGATCCCGACGATCCCAAAGAAAACCTGGGCCGCGCTCTCGATCACCGACAGAACCGGTTTGCCGCGGTCGCCCGCCAGGTGGAGCGCGAAAGCGAACAGCACCGAGATGAACAGTACCTGGAGGATCTCGCCCTCCGAGAAGGCGCCGACGACGGTTGCGGGAATGATGTGCAGCAGATAGTCGACCGTGTTCTGCGACTTCGCTTGCGTCGCGTAACTCTGGATCGACTTCGTGTCGAGCGAGCTCGGGTCGACGTTCATTCCGGCGCCGGGCTGCCAGAGATTGACAATGACGAGGCCGACGATGAGCGCGAGGGTCGTGACCACTTCGAAATACACGATCGCCTTCAAGCCGACCCTGCCGACCTTCTTCATGTCGTTCATGCTCGCGATGCCGTGCACGACGGTGCAGAAGATGATCGGCGCAATCAGCATCTTGATGGTCTTGATGAAAGCTTCGCCGAGCGGCTGCATCTTGACCGCCAGCGCCGGGTAGAAATGGCCGAGCACGATCCCGATCAGGATCGCGCAAACGACTTGGAAATAAAGATGGCTATAAAGCGGCTTGCGCCCCGGGCTCGTCACGGGCCCGGCTTTATTGTCAACTCAGCGACAGACACGTGGTCGCCCCCGGCAATCGGCTGCCCGACGCGGTTAGGCCTTCCTGCGCCGCGGCGCGGGAGGAACGGCAGGCTCCGCTGCCGGCTCGTCCTTCTTTTTGCGTCCGCCCGACACCGGCAGCAGCAAAGCTCTTTGGCGTCGGTCGGAAGCAGCCGGCGGGCGGGTCGATTTGGCTGCTCTTTCCGCGGCCGGCGCCGGTTCTTTCTCTTCCTGTGCCAGGCTGCGCTTCAGCGCCTCCATCAGGTTGATAACCTTGGGCGGCTCGGCCACCTCGCGCGGTGCAACACCCTGCCCCTTGGCCTTTTGCGCCACGAGGTCGCGCAAGGCATCCTGGTACCGGTCACGGAAGCTCGTCGGATCAAACTCCCCGGAGCGGCGGTCGATGATCGTCTCGGCAATCGCAACCATATCGGGATCGATCTCGCCCTTTGGGGCCGAGCCGAACTCGGCCGGGCGGACTTCGTCGGCACTGCGCACCGTGGACATTACGAGACCAGAGTCGCGCGGCTCGACCAGAACCAGCCGCTCGCGCCCCGACATCGTCACCCGCCCCAGCCCGACCTTGTTTTTGTGTTCCATCGCCTCGCCAATCACCCGGAACGTTTCGGCCGCCAGTTCGCCGTCCGGGTAGACGTAATACGGGGTGTCGAGATAGACGGGATCGACCTCGTCGCGGTCGACAAAGTGCTCGAGGTCGATGATCTTTGACGATTCGATCTGTAATGCCTTCAGCTCGTCATCGTCGATTGTCACATAGCGGCCGCGCTCGTACTCATAGCCTTTGACGATCAGGTCGCGGTCGACCACCTCGCCGGTTTGCGAGTCGATGAGCTGCTGCTGCACTCGGTTCCCTGTTTTGCCGTTCAGCTGGTTGAAACGGACGCGCTTGGCTTCCGTCGTGGCGGGAACCAGAGCAACCGGACAGCTGACGAGGGAAAGGCGGAGAAACCCGCTCCAGCTTGCTCGTGGCATGACCTTCTCCTCAAACAAGCCTCAACGAAGCCACATCGCGCCGTCAGTCGCAATCATTAAGATCAGATCCCAACCTGTCGCCGTACCGCAGCGCTTATCGTTTGGCGAATTTTTCCGATGCCTTCCCAAGGATCAGAGGGGAGACTCGCAAGCCGCTGCGGGACAGTCTGGACCGTGAGCTCGCCGGGGGTCACACCTTTCTCAACCTCCTCCCAGGAGATCGGCGTCGACACCGGAGCACCCGGTCGGGCGCGGGGAATATAGGCGCCGATCGCCGTCGATCCGCGCCCGTTACGCAAATAATCTATGTAAATGCGCCCCTGCCGCGCCCGCTTGGCCATATTCGCCGTAAAGTAGTCCGGCCGCTGAGCGACAAAGCTGTCGGCGACCCATTTTGCGAAGCTCTTGACCTCATCCCAGTTCAGCTTCGGGGTCAGCGGGACCACCACATGGAGGCCCTTGCCGCCAGTCGTCTTCGCAAAGCTCTTCAGCCCGATCCCGGCGAGCGCGTCGCGGACGTCGATGGCGGCCTCGGTCACCCGCTCCCACGGCAGCCCCTCATCGGGGTCGAGATCCATGGTTACCCGGTCCGGCAATTCGAGCTTATCGACGCGCGAACCCCAGGGATGGATTTCGAGCACGCCCATCTGCACCAAACCCATGAGGCCGGGTAGATCCTCGAGGTAGGGATAAATCTCCGGCCCCTCCTGGCCATCGATATTGAACCGCCTAATCGGCTCGGGCGCTTCGTCGCCGATGTGCTTTTGGTAGAACGTCCTCATGCCCGCCGCCGGCAAGCGCACTAATGTCAATAAGCGGCGAGAGAGCTCGGGTAAGACCCAATCCCGGATCTCGGCGTAGTAGCGTGCGACGTCGAGTTTGGTGAGATTTGTGCCGGGGTAGAGGATGCGGTCGGGGTGGGTCAACCGCACACCCTCTAATATAAGGCTTCCGTCACGGGCGCGTTCCGGCTCGTCGGTTTCCGGCTTTCTCGCGGCGGCCTGCTTGCCGTCTGCGGAAGCTTTCTTCGATTTGGGAGCGGCCTCGACGACGGCCCGTGTTTTCGGATCGTAAACCACGTCTCTCGGGTCTTTGTCCTCGCGCAGGCCTTGAAACGAGGCTTGGCGCAAAATGGCGTCCGCGGTCCAATCGGCAAACTCCACCTCGGCGACATGACGCGGCTCGATCCAATGCACCCCTTTGCGCGAGACCCCTTTTGGCAGCGTCACCGTCGGATTTCCTCGCGCAAGTGATTGGAGCTGTCGGTGCAAGCGGAGCAGTTGTGCCGTATCGAAGCCGGTGCCGACCCGACCGGCGTAGCGCAATTTCCCGTCGGGGTCGTGGTAGCCGACGAGGAGGGCGCCGAAGCCTTCCCGGCTGCCTTCGGGATCGGTGAAGCCGACAACAACAAACTCGTCACGATTGCGGCATTTGACCTTGAGCCAGCTGCGGCCGCGCCCCGGCCGGTAAGGCTCGGTCCTGCGCTTCGAGACGATGCCTTCGAGTCTGTAGCTGCAAGCCTGAGCGAAGAAGGCCGGGCCGTGGCCGATCTGATGATCGCTGTAGCGCAACATCCCTTGCGCCTTCGGTGAAACGATCCCGGCGAGCGCCGCCTTCCGGTCCTCGAGCGCCGCCCCGGTCAGATCCCACCCGTCACGATAGAGCAGATCGAAGGCGAAAAAATTAAGTGTATCCGTCTTCCCGCCGGAGATCGCATCCTGCAGGCTGGAAAAGCTGGTTGTGCCTTGCGGCTCCAGATGAACGAGCTCGCCGTCGATCAACGCCGACTCTAGCGGCAACTGGCCCAAGCGAGCCGCGAGCGCCGGGAATTTGACGGTCCAATCGAGACCGCCGCGGGTGATCAACCGCGCCTTGCCACCCTCGATGCGCGCGAGCAGGCGGTAGCCATCGTATTTGATCTCGTGCAGCCATTCGGATCCTTCCGGGGCCTGGTTCGCCACGGTCGCAAGCTGTGGCTGCAGCTTGTCGGGCATCCGGCGCCTGCGGGCGCCCCGTATCTCCTGCAGCGCGACGGTGTGAACGGGCGGCTTTTCGTTGTCGTCCCGATTGGAATGCCAGACCCAATCGCGATCTGCTGCGATTGCGTCCATCGACCGCCCGCTCGCGACACTGAGCGGATTGTCGGCCACGACGGCATCGTCGCTCTGCGGGACAGCCTCTTCGTCGCGCTCCTTGATCAGGAGCCAGTTCTCGTGTCGCTCTTTGGCGGCCTTGCCGCCCATCCGGACCAATGCCCAGTTGCCGTGCAGTTTTTCGCCCTCAAGGGTGAATTTGAGAGATCCCTTGCGGTACGCCTCCTCTGGGTCCGGGTTGAGCGGGACCCAAACGCCGCGATCCCAGAGCAGAACGGTCCCGCCGCCATATTCGCCTTCCGGAATAACGCCTTCGAACGCGCCGTATTCGAGCGGATGGTCCTCGACATGCACCGCCAGCCGCTTTTCCCCAGGATCGAGGCTCGGCCCTTTCGGCACCGCCCAGCTCTTCAGGACGCCGTCGAGCTCGAGCCGGAAATCGTAATGCAGCCGGCGCGCCGCATGCTTCTGGATGACAAAGGAGAGCCGTGCACCGTCCTGCTCGAGAGGCGCCACAGCGCCCGCCGGTTCCGGGGTTTTGCGGAAATCTCGTTTGCGTCTGTATTCCTCGAGCGCCATTTCGCCGACCAAAATTCGCTGAGTTGAGTAAAACACATATAGTTCGACAAACGACAGCATGAACGCGAGGTTCTGCTGCCTGCCTATCGTGGCGTCATCGGCCGGTGGGTGCGGAGGGACGAGACCTATACCTTGCGGGACTGAATGCCAGCCGGTTCAAGGTCCGCATAAGCCGGCCCGCAGGACTGCGGAATTATGTAGCAGACTCACCAAAGGGGCGAGAAGCCGTGCGAGCAGCGCTCGAAGTGCGTCGCCATGAGTTCGTATCGCTTAGCGCGGCTCAGTAACTCGCCTCGCGGCTTAGGCAATCGGCACATGCTGGAGCGCTCGCTGAGCTACCGGATCGGCAAAGCCACGCAATTGCCGTAATCGCATTGTATGCTCACGGCATCGAGCGCCTCTGAGTGGATGCGGAATCATCAAATGGAGTTGGCGACGCCTGATCTCGACCTGATAAAACAGGGGAACAGGATCGGCGCGAGCAGGCCGAGGGCCGATCCCAGCCGGCCGGCCGTGGCGGTTGGTGAGGAGCTTCCTGGGACGAGATCATGCGTGATTATCCCGACGTCGAAGCGGAAGACATCCGACAAGCGTTGGCTTATGCCGCCTGGCTGGCCAGCGAGGAGATTTTCCCGGCTTAGATTTCCGTGCAATGGGCGCGACCGTGTTGGTCGAGGACGCAAGAATCCGAGTGCGACACTTGCCGCCACACGTCTTGGACCAGAAACGAAATTAGGAGACTCTAATCCCGCCTGCTGGTTTAAACTGCCCCGGCCATAGCAATCGGCGGTGGTCATGAAGATCAAATCGGTTCAGGGCTATTGGGTGCACATCCCGATCACGCCCGAAAAACAGCACACCAGCGATTTCGGCCGGACCACCTCGTTCGATGCGACCTTGGTCCGCATCGACACCGAATGCGGGATCACCGGGTGGGGCGAAGCGAAGGCGCAGGTCGGCAGCATGGCGGCCAACCAGGCGCTTACGGCGATGATCAACGAGGAGTTCGCGCCGCTGCTGATCGGCGAAGATCCGCGTGACATCACCCGCCTCTGGGAGACCCTGTACAGCGGCACTTGCGCGCATTACGCGCTGCGCGAAGGACGCGTGTTCCCGGTCCTGGGGCGGCGCGGCATCACGATCTCCGCCGTGAGCGGCATCGATTGCGCATTATGGGACATCCTCGGAAAATCGCTCGGCGTCCCGGTGTGGCGCTTGCTGGGCGGTCGGCGGTCGCCGACGATGTCGGCTTATGCATCTGGCGGTTGGGCCGGGCACGACAAGATCGGCGAGCAGCTGGTGGGATACGTCGAAGCCGGCGGCTTCCGCGCGGTCAAGATGCGGGTTGGCATCATCGACGGCGACCCTCGCCATTCGGCGAATCGCGTCGCCGCGGCCCGCGCGGCGCTTGGCCCGGAATGCGGGTTGATGTGCGATGCCCACGGCACCTTCTCGGTCGCCGAGGCCAAGCGCTTCTGCCGCTTGGTGGAGGATTGCAACCTTGCCTGGTTCGAGGAGCCGGTGACCGCCGACGACAAGGCCGGATGCGCCCAAATACGGGCCGCGACCGACATCCCAATCGCTGTCGGCGAAAGCGAATTCACTCGGCACGACTTCCGTGATCTCGCGACACTCGGGGCGGCCGACATCTTCCAGCCCGATCTCGCAATCTGCGGCGGCATCACCGAAGCCATGCGGATCTCTGCTCTGGCTAGCGCCTACAATCTGAAGCTGGCACCCCATCTTTGGGCCGGCGCTCCGGCCTTCGCCGCCGGTCTGCACGTCGCTGCTGCATCGCCCGCCGGGTTTATCGTCGAATATTCGCTCGGCGCCAATCCGCTGCTGCACGATCTCGTCGAGGAACAATTCCCGGTTCAGGACGGCGAGATCGAAATTCCCGACCGTCCGGGCCTCGGCATTACCGTGCGCGAGGACTTCCTCGAGGTGCATACAGTCGGATGAAAGCCCTGTTTCTTGGAAATGTAGCCGCCGACACTGCGGAGGGCATCGCGGCGGATTTGCCGACCGGCCTGCGTGTAGAGGTTCTCGCCGACCCACACCAGCTGATGCGCTCGCCCGAGGCTGCGGTCGATGCCGACATACTCGTCTCCAATCACTGGCGCGCCGACTATCCGCCGGCACCCCGCATCAAGCTGGTGCAATCGGTCGCCACCGGCATCGAACTGATCGACCTCGCCGCCCTGCCGCGCGGGGTCGCGGTCTGCAATGCTTTCGGCCATGAGACCGCGATCGCCGAATACATCCTGATGGTCATGCTGGTCTGGAGCCACCGGTTCAGGGAGATCGAGGGCGACTTTCGCACCCATTCCTCATGGCGTCCGAGCTGGGTGCACAGCGGCGCGCCGCATGGCGAGATCCTCGGCAGCATCGTCGGAATTATCGGGCTCGGCCGGGTCGGGCGCGAGGTTGCGCGCCGCGCCGCCGCCTTCGGCTGTCGCGTTATCGCCGCGAACCGCACCGCACAGGAGCCTGGGAGCGGGGTCGAGCGCGTCTTCGCGCTCCGCGAACTCGATCGAATGCTCCCAGAATGTGATTACGTCCTGCTATGCACCGCCCTTGGGCCGGAAACCGAGGGACTGATCGACGCATCGCGGCTTGCGCTGATGAAGCGCTCGGCCTTTCTGGTCAATATTGCTCGTGGTGCGGTTGTCGACGAAGACGCGGTCTATGCCGCGTTGCGTGACCGTACCATCGGTGGAGCGGCGCTCGATGTGTGGTGGAGATACCCGGACGCCGCCGAGCCGGAACGCCGTCCATCGCGCCATCCGTTCCACGAACTGCCAAATGTCATCATGACGCCGCATTGTTCTGGCTGGACCGAGGGCATGGTGGCACGGCGCTGGGCCGAAGTGGCGGGGAACATAAACCGCTTTGCCCGCGGCGAGCCGTTGCAAAACGTCGTGGTCACAACCTGAGAGGAGCACGGCATGCCAGACGATATCCCTTTCATGCCGGCCACGCGCCTGGTAGCCCTTTATCGCGGCGGGCAATTGTCGCCCGTCGAGGTCATCGAGCACACATTGCGCCGACTCGAGACTTATGAGGGCGCGATCAACGCTTTCGTCCTTTACGATCCCGAGACGGCCCTGGCAATGGCCCGAGCGTCCGAGGCGCGTTGGCAAAGAAGCGAGCCAAAGGGTCTGCTCGACGGTGTGCCGGTAGCGCTGAAGGACACGGTGCTGACGAGGGGTTGGCCACGGCTGCTGGGCTCGCGCACGATCAGCGCCAATCAATCGTGGGACGAAGATTCCCCGGTTACGGCGCGGCTACGGCGCGAAGGCGCGGTGTTTTTTGGCAAGACGACGACTCCCGAATTCGGCTGGAAGCCGGTCACAGACTCGCCTCTCACCGGCGTCACGCGCAATCCGTGGGACCTCGAGCGCACTCCGGGCGGAAGCAGCGGCGGCAGTGCCGCTGCGGTGTTAGCAGGGATCTGCCCGCTGGCGGTCGGCACCGATGCCGGCGGGTCGATCCGGATCCCGGCCGCGTTTTGCGGCATCGTCGGCCTGAAGCCGACCTTTGGCCGAGTAGCGGTCTATCCGCCGTCGGCCTTTGGGGATGTCGCCCATGTCGGTCCGATGTCGCGCACGGTCGAGGACGCAGCCATAATGCTCGATGCGATCAAGGGCCCGGATTCACGCGACTGGCACAGCCTGCCCGACGACGATATTGCTTACCGCAATCAGGTCCGCGAGGGATCGCTTAGAGGAAAACACATCGCGCTCTCGCCGACGCTGGGCTTCGCCGAGCCAATCCCGGCGGTTCGCGAAGCATTCGAACGCGCGGTCCGGGTTTTCGCGGAACTCGGTGCCGTCGTTGAGCCTGCCGACCCATTTCGAGAGTCGCCTCTCCCAGTCTTCCAGACGCTTGCATTGGGTGCGTTCTGGGGCTTGCTGCGGGCACAAACACCAGAGGCCATTGCGCTGATGGACCCTGGTCTCGTGGAGCTTTGCCGCCGCGGCGAGGCAGTCACCCAGGAGCAATACGTCAATGCCGTCGCTCAGCGCACGACGCTCGGCCAGGCGCTGAGGCAATTCTTCGATCGCTTCGATTTGCTGTTGTCCCCGACAATGCCAATCCCGGCCGCCTATGCCGATCCTCGGGAGGACGAACTGCCGAACCCGAACAATTTTACCAGCTGGATGCCTTATACTTCGCCTTTCAATCTGACCAAAAATCCGTCGTGTTCAATCCCGTGCGGTTTTGGCGATGGGCTGCCGATCGGATTGATGGTCACGGGTCAGCTGTATAACGATCTTGCCGTCCTGCAGGCGTGCCGCGCTTATGAAGAGGCAACCGGCACCTGCTGGCCGACCCCCGAGCTCGCAGGCTGTCTCGACCGGATCGCGCGGCCCGCCGACGCGGCGGTAAAAGCAAAAATACCGGCGAGCCGAAGCTTATGAAGGAGGAAAGAAATGGCAAACAAGGAGCAGAAGCGTTCGAGCCGTGAAGCCAAAAAACCCAAACAGAAAAAGAAGGGTTCGGTAAAGCCGTCAGTCAACAAGATCCAATTCACAAAAACCTGAACTCGGCCGCTCGGATTGCTCAGCCTTCGATCGGCGGGCCGTAACCCGTGCGCGCCTCGATTGCGTGCACGTCTGCGGGGCGCTCGAAGGGTTCGGGTGCCGGCTCGCCGGATCGACGCGGGCGTCCGATTGCAGCAAAGAAATCGTCCAGGCCGGGCGGCAGATAGGTCCAGGTCATCTTCAGGTCGTCCGGCCCGTCATTTATGATCTTGTGCTTCACTCCCGGACCGGCATAGACGGTGGTTC
>Ga0126381_100000177_pt1 | contig 69642 bp, 69 predicted proteins | sample PanSoiMetPlot_28_FD_96465 | JGI IMG/M metagenome (GOLD analysis project Ga0126381, IMG submission 96465) | Tropical forest soil microbial communities from Panama - MetaG Plot_28 | ecosystem: Environmental > Terrestrial > Soil > Tropical forest > Bulk soil | place: Panama | collected 2016-02-17 | reverse complement strand
TCCTATGGCCTGCGGGTGGGCGCGCTCGACCGCCGCGCCGAGCTGCGCCCGACACGGCAGGGCTGGTGCCGCTCGGCCGTGCCGTGGTCGATGGACATCACCGGTGTCGAGCGCTTCGAGCGCCAGCCGTATTAGCGCGGCACCAGTTTGATTGTCGTGGATCGTGCCTCGGGGGCCACCATCGGATCGACCCACTGTGCGCCATGACGGCGGTACTTGGTGCGGTAGGCGGCATCGATCGCGTCGTTGAGGACGGGGTCGGCATCCACAAAAGTGACGTCTCTGTCGATGCCGCCAGCCTCGATGTGGCCTTCGCGGCGCACTCCAGTGCCGCGGTACCAGGCGGCGCTGCGCCCGTAACCGGATCGGACGTAAAGGTCGTCGCCATGGCGGACGACCCAGATCGTCACCGGCTTGCGCAGCGTGCCGTCGCGCCGCAACGAGGCGATCTGCAGTTCGTCTGCTCTGCCGATCTTATCGAGTTCGTCGCTGGTCCATGTCGTCATTACCCGCCACCCCTTTTATTCGCTCCTTGATCCGGCCTGATATTGGTCGGCCGGGGCTAGAGCCCGGCATCCGCGGCGAGACGCGCGAACTGCGCCCGTAAGCGCGGCACGGCGAAGTCGACAAAGGCGCGGACTTTGGGAACAGAAAGCCGGCCCTGCGGCGTGACGATATACACCGGCAGAGGGGCGTGCTCGTCCGACCTAAGCAGAACCTCCAGCCGACCGTCCCGTACGTGCTCGGCCACCTGATAGGAGAGCGGCCGCACCACGCCGCGCCCTTCAACGGCCGAGGCGACCGCCGCGCGCACGGTGTTGACGAGGAGGCGCGGCGTGAAGTGTACGGTGCGCGGAATCGTCGAACCGTCGACGGGCGGGAAACTCCATGAGTCCGCCCCGAACTGGCCAAACGCGATGATCTGCTGCTTCGCGAGATCGCCGGGTTCGGCGATGCGCGGATGCTTGGCGAGATAGGATGGCGCGGCGACGATGACCCGCCGGACTTCGCCGACCCGCACGGCGACCATCGCCGAGTCGGGCAAATGCGCAATACGCAGCGCAGCGTCGATGCCTTCATCGATCAGGTTCACGGGCCGGTCGAACAGATAGAACCTCGCCGACACCGTGGGGTACGCGTCAAGAAAGTCATCCAGGATCGGACGCAACACCACCTCGCCGCTGACGAGCGGCGCCGTCACGCTAAGGGTGCCGCGCGGAGCCGATCTCTCGCCTGCGACTAGGAAATCGGCGTCCTCGAGATCGCTGAGCACGCGCCGGCAGACGGCAGCATAGCGCTCACCGGCCTCACTCAGCCGGCTCGAGCGCGTCGTGCGATGGAGCAGCTGCACGCCGACATGGCTCTCAAGGAAGGCCACAGCGCGGCTCACCGCGGCGGGCGAACGTCCAAGCTTGCGGCCTGCCCCGGCGAGGCTGCCTTCGTCAAGCGCAGCAACGAAGACCTTCATCGCGTCGATGCGATCCATCGATTGCGCCGCCTCCTGCAAGACTGAATGCCGAACGATAGGCATTCAGTCGGATCGCACAAGCGCGCATCTGCGTTAGCGACGCGGTCTGCACCGCCGCCTTCCGGAGTCGAGAGCCATGAGCACACCCGCCACCGCAACCCGTTGCAAGATCGCGCGTCGTACGGCCGCGGTCGGACCGGTCGTTGTCTTCTACCGAGAAGCCGGCGATCGCGAGAAGCCGACCCTGCTGCTGCTACACGGTTTCCCGAGCTCGTCGCACATGTTCCGCGAGCTGATCCCGCGGCTCGCGGATCGCTACCACATCGTGGCGCCGGACCTGCCGGGGTTCGGATTCACGACAGCGCCCGAGCTCGGCAGCTTCGCCTACACGTTCGATAACCTGGCCAAAGTGATCGAGAACTTCACCGATGCCATCGGCCTCGCGCGCTACGCGATTTATGTCTTCGACTACGGTGCGCCCGTCGGCTTCCGTCTGGCCGTATCGCGACCCGAGCGGGTCACTGCCATCATCTCGCAAAACGGCAATGCCTATGAGGAGGGGCTGAGCGAGGCCTGGGCGCCGATCCGGGCGTATTGGCGCGAGCCGACGGAGGAGAACCGGAACGCTCTTCGCTCATTGCTGACGCTCGAAACCACGAAGTGGCAATATGTGCACGGCGTCGCCGATGAAACGGCGGTAGCGCCCGAGGCCTATTGGCTCGACTATGCGCTCTTGTGCCGTCCGGGGAATGTCGAGATCCAGCTCGACCTCTTCGGCGACTACCAGAGCAACATCGCGCTCTACCCGACTTTCCAGGCCTATTTCCGCAAACACAAGCTGCCGTTCCTCGCCGTATGGGGCAAGAACGATCCGTTCTTCCTGCCGCCAGGCGCGGAGGCATTCAAACGCGACATTCCAGGCGCCGTCGTCCGCTTTTTCGACACCGGCCACTTCGCGCTGGAAACCCATGCCGCAGAGATCGCGGCGGTCATCCACGACTTCCTTGCACCTTGAACCCACGCCGATAACCCGGAGAACCATCATGCGTGCGATCGTCTTAGAGAAATTCGGAGGTCTCGACAGCCTCGTTTACAAGGAGATCCCCGACCCCGAGCCCAAGGCGGGTCACGTCGTCATCGAGATCAAGGCATTCGGCATCAACCATGCCGAAATGCACATGCGGCGGGGCGAGTGGGCCGAAGCCGCAAAAGTGATCGGCATCGAGTGCGTCGGGCTGGTGAAGTCCTGCCCCGGCGGCGAGTTCCCTATAGGAGCCAAGGTGGCGGCACTGATGGGCGGCCTCGGGCGCACGATCAATGGCAGCTACGCCGAATACACCCGCGTGCGCGTCTCCAATGTCGCGCTGATCGAGTCCGATCTGCCTTGGGCGGAGCTCGCCGCAATCCCCGAGACCTACGCGACGGCGTGGACCTGCCTCTTCCGCAATCTCGAAATTGCCAAAGGTCAGACCCTGGTGATCCGAGGCGCAACGTCGTCGTTCGGACAGGCGGCTCTGAACATGGCGGTGAACGCTGGCGCATCCGTCATTGCGACAGCCCGCAACCAAGACCGCTTCCAGAAGCTGGAGGCGCTCGGGGCGCGACGCGTCGAGATCGAACGCCCGGATCTGTCGGAGCGCATCGCCGAGCGGAAACAGATCGATGCCGTTCTCGATCTCGTCGGCAACAGCACGATCCTTGATTCGCTGGCGATGCTGCGCCGAGGCGGCCGCGCGTGCCTCGCCGGCTGGCTGGGCGGGCTCGCGCCGATCAGGGACTTCAATCCGCTCTTACAAATGGCGAGCGGGGTCTATCTCACCTTCTTCGGCAGTTTTGTGTTTGGCGAGCCAGGTTTCCCATTGTCGGACGTGCCGCTGCAGGAAATCGCGCAGCAGGTTGCGGCAGGCAAACTCAGGGCCAAGCCTGCCCGCGTATTCGGCTTCGAGGAGATCCGCGAAGCGCACCGCGTCATGGAGGCTGGTGAAGCGGGTGGGAAGATGGTGGTCGTCCACCACTGACGGCCCAGATCGTGATGTCCGCCGAAGACCTGGTAGACGCCGCCCTCGCCGGTCTCGATCGGGGAAAGGCTGACCGTTAGTCCTCCCTGCCGAATCGTTTCTTTGCAGAGTAGAATGTGCGAGCGCGATTGCGGGCAATGAGATGGGTGCTAAATCTTGCTATCTTTGCTAAACGGCAGAGCCCAAAGAGGCCTTCACTCGCTCGCTTTGAGCGCCTGCGAGTGCTAAATTCGGGTGAAGAGGCTCACGCAAATTGCGGCAAGACGAGCGCAGCGAGATGCTCGCGTCAGCCGATATTCTGCTGTTCGAAGGCTTCCGCCTCGATCGTAGCGGTCTGTTCCGGCTGGATGGAGCCGGCGTTGCCACCCCGGTCGCGCTCGGTTCGCGCGCACTCGCCTTGCTTGGCTTGTTGGCTGGCCGCGGTGGGGAGCTGATCTCGAAAGACGAGATCATGCAGGCCGTCTGGCCGCATACCATCGTCGAAGAAAATAATTTGACCGTGCAGATTTCGGCCCTGCGCCGTCTCCTGGATCCGGGTCGTGCCCAAGGCAGCTGTATCCAGAACGTGCCGGGACGCGGCTACCGCTTTGTTGCGCCGGTGACCCGAGCCGAACCCAGCGCCCCCAAGGGGCGAGAGCTCGCCAAGCGGGCCCGATTGGAACGCCGGCTGGCCGCTATCCTGGCGGCCGACGTGGTGGGCTATTCGCGCCTGATCGGCGCAGATGAGGAGGGCACGATCGAGCGTCTCAAGGCGCTGCGAACGGAACTCATCGATCTCAAAATCGCCGAGCATCGCGGGCGCGTTGTCAAGAGGACCGGCGACGGCTTGTTGGCCGAGTTTGCCAGCGTAGTCGATGCACTGCGCTGTGCCACCGAGCTGCAGGCGGCGATGGCGCAGCGCAATTCGGGCATTCCAGTGGACCAACGCATAGAGCTTCGGATCGGGATCAATGTCGGGGACATCGTTGTCGAAGGCGGTGATATCTTTGGCGACGGCGTCAATGTCGCCGCTCGGCTGGAAGGCTTGGCCCAGCCGGGCGAGATCTACGTCTCCGCGCGCGTCGGGGAAGACACCGCCGGCAGGCTCGACATTGCTTTTGAAGATCTCGGCGAGCAGCAGCTACGCAATATCGCCCGACCATTGCGGGTTTACCGTGTTTGTCGTGACAGCGTGGTTGAGCCGTTGCTGCCAAACAACAACCTAGACCTCCCTATCACCAAAGATGAGGGATCATCCGGTGTTGGCGCCGCGGCCGAGATTGCCTCTGCTCTATCCGCACCGCCGTTGCCTACACAGCGTCGGAGTCAGGGTCGTGTCATCGCTGCGGTTCTCGGTGCTCTGACCCTATTGCTCATCCTCGTTGCGGCCTCAACCTGGCGCGCGCCTTGGTTTGCAACGGGAAGCCCGGTCCCCCGGCTGTCAATTGTAGTTCTGCCGTTTACCAATCTTAGCGAAGACCATGAGCAACAATACTTCGCCGACGCCATCACTGATGATCTAACAACTGACTTGTCGCGTCGAGCGCATATGTACGTCATCTCGCGCAATACTGCTTCTACATATAAGGACAAGCCGGTCGATGCGAAGCAGATCGGGCGCGAACTCGGTGTCCGATATTTGTTGGAAGGAAGCATCCGCCGGGTAGGCAACCAGATACGCGTGAACGCCCAACTGGCTGCGACCGACACTGCCGCGTATCTGTGGGCGGAGCAGTTCGACCGCGACGTAACAGATCTGTTTGCTGTTCAAAGCGAGATCACTCGCCGGATCGGAAACGCGCTCAATCTTCAGATTATCAGTGCAGAAGCCGCGCGGCCAACTTCAGATCCTGATGCGTTCGACTACCTGCTTCGAGGACGCGTCGCAATGTTCGACTTGACGCGTGAGAGCTATGCGCGTGCGATCACTCTTTTTGAGCGCGCATTGGCGCTCGATCCCGATTCAGCCGTAATACAAAGCTGGTTGGCGGGAGCGCTGGCAGGCCGCGTGGTGGATGGCCTGACTAGCTCTGCCGAGGAGGACATCGCGCGTGCAGAATCGCTTGCGACAAAAGCCTTGGCGGCGTCACCCCGCAGCGGCCTCGCGCATTTCGTTAATGGCACGATATTGCGCGCGCGTAAACAATGCGGCAAAGCCATTTCTGAATATGAGACGGTAATCGCGTTGGAACCCAGCTACGTAAGGGCGCTGGCAGATCTTGGTAGGTGCAAGATCTTCATCGGACCGATAGAAGATGCGATATCGGCCCACGAGCAAGCAATCCGCCTCAGCCCCAACGATGCCGCGATCGGCGTTTGGTATTGGCGCCTTGGACAAGCACATCTTCTGCTAGCGCGGACGAGTGAAGCGATCCACTGGCTAGAAAAAGCCCGCAGTGTCAGTCCAGGGTTGCCGTTCATCCATGCCCATCTCGCCTCCGCGCATGGGCTGCAAGGCGAAAGCGAACTCGCGGCCGCTGAACTCGCTGTGGCCCGTCGGCTAGGCGGCGAAGGATTTTATGCGTCCATTGCTCGCGTAAGGGCCAGAGTCATAGGACTTTTCGAGGTGCCGGAAACCCGCGCTCTATTCGAGGCCACATATCTCACCGGCCTGCGCAAAGCCGGAGTACCCGAGGAATAGGCGATAGGGGCGCTGTGCGCGTCGAGCTGGTGAGGCCGGACCTGTCCAAGCGCATTGCCGAGGCCAAACAGCTCGACGCGGTGTTCGACCTCGTCGGCAACAGCACGATCCTTGATTCGCTGGCCATGCTGCGCCGAGGCGGCCGGGCGTGCCTCGCCGGCTGGCTGGGCGGGCTCGCGCCGATCAAGGATTTCAACCCGCTACTACAAATGGCAAGCGAGGTCTATCTCACCTTCTTCGGCAGCTTTGTCTTCGGTGAGCCAAGTTTCCCATTGTCGGACGTGCCGCTGCAGGAAATCGCGCGAGATGTTGCGGCAGGCAAACTCAGGGCCAAGCCTGCCCGCGTGTTCGGCTTCGAGGAGATCCGCCAAGCGCACCGCGTCATGGAGGCCGGTGAGGCGGGCGGGAAGATGGTGGTCGTCCACCGCTGACGGCGCAGGTCGTGATGTCCACCGAAGACCTGGTAGATGCCGCCCTCGCCGGTCTCGATCGGGGAAGGCTGACCGTTCCGAGCACTTAAGGGCGCGGCAGCCGCGCTATCGCGGACGCACCGCAACTGCGAGGGAAGGCTTATCCTCCCTTGAAAGCATAGACCGTACCGCACCCGCCGCACAGCGGGCATTCGATCTTTTGGCGCCCGCCGCATTCGCCACATTGACGGCCAAAGGTGCCGAACATGTGATCGAAGATGTCGACGGGAGATCTGAGTCCTTGGCATTTTGGGCAAGGCAGTTCGCCATCACCCTGACATTCGGGGCATGCGCACGGCGCCTTCATCGATGCTCTCTCCTCGACTTACGGTTCGCAATATTAGGAGCGAGATGGTCGGCCGACAGCGCCAGGTTCTCGCCTGGGACGCTTAATCACGTCAGCGAGAGGCTGCGCATTCTGCTCGAATTCCCGGACCTGTGGCGACGCGTCATTCGATGCATAGGCCGGAAGGCACGCGAGGCCGACACACGGCCGTGGAACCAAGTCAGTTCGCAACATTGTCCTGGTCTTCAAGGACTCTGCCCTCGACGCGCAAAATTTGTCCTCCGCCCGGTGTGCCAAGATTACTGAAATTGGAAACATAGAGGGCGCCATCTGGCCCGAAGGCCATGTTTCCGGCAGGGAAAGTTAGCCCCGTTAGGATCTCTTCGATCTCTCCGGTGTCTCGTGCCATCACAATTTTGCCGCTTCCTGGAGTAGGAGCCCCTGGCGCTGTCGACAGTTCGAGGACAAAGAGGCGGTCGTCGTGGTCGAGCGCCAGTCCGGTAATCGCCGTCAAACCGGGCATTTCGTCGACGATCCGTCCGCGCTTTGTGACGTCCAAGATTTTCGCCGATCCTGGCGCCACCGGGAAAGTGTTCAGGTTGCCGACGCGAAATACCCCGTCGAACACGACGGCGGTAGGGACGATGTGCCCCTCTGAAGCAGAAAAATCGAGGAGTTGACGCACGTTTCCGTCCTCGGGGTTGATTTCCAGCAAGCGCCCCTGGTTCGGCTCTATCGCGTACAGCTTATGGTGCACCGCAATCATGCTGAAAAGCGTACCATCGGGCTCAAAATCCGGCGGATTGGGATGCGCTACCGGATGCGCCGCCAAAAACGCGCTCAGGTCAGCCACCAACCTCCATGTGCCGTCATGGCGGTTTACGCGGATCACGCCGGCGGGGAAATCCGGATTTCCATGTGAGCAGCCGCCGCCCGCGATTAGCGCGTACAACTCGTCGCCAATAAAGGCGACGTCTGCGACACCCTCATCATTGTTGTTACCGCCGCTGCCGGTACCCGCCGAGGGCAGTCGATCGGCGACGGTCGTACGCTGACCATTCGGTGCGACTTTCGATATCCGCGCCGTCCTGCCGCCGCTGTATGGACCAGGCGGAGCGGGCACCTGCGGGCATTGGCCGATCGTGGATCTCGTTCCCCCGAGGCCGGCTTCTGCAACATAGAGGTATCCATCCGGCCCGAATTTGAGGCCGCGCGGGTTGTTGAAGCCCGTAGCGAAAACTGAAACCCCGTCAGCCGCTTGTGCTCCAGACGGGGCGACAGCGGCCATGCCGGCCGCAGTCATCAGGGCGGCAGTGATCAGGTGTGCATGTTTCAACTTAATTTCCTCCCAGTCATTAAGCGTCTCAGCGCACTTTGCAGCCGAGCCCGCTGCTCGAACCCGGACCGTTTTTCTGGCGGATGATTTACTGGGATACGTCGCGAGCGGGCTATGAAGCCCATGCTAAATTTTGCTAATCGTTCCTAAAGGTCCGAGGCGGCCGGGCGTAGACGCGCTCGCTTTGCGGGCGAATAGGTGCTAAAATTTACGTTTAGCAGGCTCACGTCGAATTTGCCGCAAAACGAGCGCAGGGAGATGCTCGAGCCGGCCGCTATTCTGCTTTTCGAAGGCTTCCGGCTTGACCGCACCGGGCTGTTTCGGCGCGACCGAGGCGGCGTCGCCAGCCCAGTGGCGCTTGGCTCGCGCGCGCTCGATTTGCTCCGATTGCTGGCCCGCCAGCCTGGTGAGTTGATCTCCAAAGACGAGATCATGCAGGCCGTCTGGCCGCGGACCATCGTCGAAGAAAATAATCTGACGGTCCAGATCTCGGCTCTGCGCCGCGTACTTGATGCGGGACGCGGGCAAGGCGCGAGCTGTATCCAGATGTGCCCGGACGCGGATACCGCTTTGTAGTCCCTGTAACACGGGTCGGAGCGGAGGGGCCCGATGCGCGGCACCGCAGCGTCGCCGCCCGACCGGAACGCAGGCTGGTTGCCGTCCTCGCCGCGGATGTCGCGGGCTATTCGCGTCTGATAGGCGCCGACGAAGAGGGCACCATCGAACGCCTGAGGGCGCTGCGAGCGGAGCTCATCGATCTAAAGATCTCCGAGCATCGAGGCCGCCTCGTCAAGACCACCGGCGACGGTCTGCTGACCGAGTTTTCGAGCGTCGTCGACGCGCTGCGCTGCGCCACCGAGCTGCAGGCGGCAATGGCGGAGCGTAACGCCGGCGTTGCTGTCGACGAACGCATCGAGTTCCGCATCGGGATCAATGTTGGCGATATTGTCGCCGAGAACGGCGATATCTTTGGCGACGGCGTCAATATCGCCGCTCGGCTGCAAGCGTTGGCGCAACCAGGTGAGATCTGCGTGTCTGCCCGCGTTCGAGAAGATGCTGCCGGCAGGCTCGATATCGCCTTCAACGATCTGGGCGAACAGCAGTTGCGCAATATCGCTAGGCCGGTTCGCGTGTATCGCATCGGGGTCGGGATCGATAATTGGCCGTTGCTGCCGCTACCCGACAAGCCCTCAATCGCGGTTTTGGCGTTTGCCAATATGAGCGGCGACGCGGAGCAGGATTTCTTCGCCGCGGGCATCGCTGACGACATCATCACAGCGCTGTCGAAGATGCGCTTCCTCTTCGTAATCGCACGCAATTCGAGCTTTGCCTACCGAGGGAAATCGGTCGGGGTCAAAGATATCGGACGCGAGCTCGGTGTTCGCTATGTACTTGAAGGCAGTGTGCGCAAGGCGGGAAACCGGGTGCGGGTGACGGCGCAGCTCATTGAAGCCGCCACCGGCGTGCATCTCTGGAGTGAGCACTACGACCGAGACCTCGCCGATCTATTTGCGGTGCAGGACGAAATCACTGCCAGTGTTGCCATCGCTATCCGCCCTGCGATCGAACAAAGTGAGCGGGAGCGCGCAGCACGCAAACCACCCGAGAGCCTCGATGCGTGGGAATGTTATCAGCGCGGAATGCACCATTTCTGGTACCAAGACGTGAACTTGCCAGAAACACTGCGGGCACGGAGTTTCTTTCAGCGTGCAACAGAACTCGACCCGCGATTTGTCCGGGCGCACGGCATGACGTCAGCGACATATGTCCGCGAGGCCAACGTCTTTCAGCCCGATTTGAGAGCAGACAATCTGGCGCGTGCCATCGAATGCTCGCGACGCGCCGTCGCGCTCGACCCGACCGACTCAATGGCGCATGCGACGTTGGCAATAGCGCTGACGGCGGCCGGTCAGCATGCCGAAGGTATTGCCGAAGCCGACATGGCAGCCGGCCTCGACCCCAATTGCTACGATGCACGGTTTGCCCAGGGATACACCCGCGTTCCTGCCGGCCGCCCGCGAGATGCGATCGAGCCGTTACGGCTAGCGACGCGGCTCAACCCGTTCGGCAGTGGATATCACCTGACGAACATGGCTCGTGCGCATTACCTCGCGGGAGAATACGAAGCCGCAATGGCCGTCGCGCGGCAAGCAAGGCGTGCGACTCCCAATTTTCAATCGGCGCATGTAACGCTGATGGCAGCGCTCGGCCAATTGGGACGAGCGGAGGAGGCGCGCTGCGTAATGGCCGAGGCGCTGGAGCGATTTGGCGACAGTATTCGCTACTTCATGTCGCCGCCGCCGCACATCAACCGGGAACGGCGTCCGGAAGACACCCAACACCTGATCGACGGACTGCGCAAAGCGGGGATTGTCGAATAGAGCCTTAAGAGCGAGTGTAGACGGATGCTTGCGACGGCTCCTCACCAAATGGTAGCCGGCCATTCCTCGCGGCAGCGATGTCGACGCTATTGGGCGCGCACCGCCGGCGCGCGACAAACCACCGGTCGCGGTGCTCCAGTTCACCAACTTGACCGGTGACCCGTTTCAGCAGTTAGCTGGCGGATGGCATCACAGAGGATGTTTCGACCGCGTTGTGCCGTTTGTGTTCGGCGCGCCGAGCTTTCCGCTGTCGGACGTGCCGCTGCAGGAGATCGCGCGAGATGTTGCGGCAAGCAAACTCAGGGCGAAGCCTGCCCGCGTGCTCGGCTTCGAGGAGATCCGCGAAGCCCACCGCGTCATGGAGGCCAATGAGGCGGGCGGGAAGATGGCGGTCGTCCACGGCTGACCTGCTGGCTACAGCCGGCGCGCCGCGTTCTTGCGGCAACGCGCGGCTGCGGTCACACTCGTGCAAGGAGGGACCTTTGCCTGATCGACTGAACAACGTTCCTCGAAACGACAACTGGCCAGTAGCGCTGCCACCGTAAGATGACGAACGCGGTCGCGATGGGTCAGAGGCTGCGCGGCATCCGTGCCTGCGTGTTCGACGCCTACGGCACCCTGTTCGACGTCGCCTCTGCGGCGCAGCGCTGCTCCGAGGCACTTGGTGAGGTGGCGCCGCGTCTTGCGGCTTTGTGGCGCGACAAGCAGCTGCAGTACAGTTGGTTGCGCGCGGTGCAACGCCGTCACGCTGATTTCTGGCAGGTGACCGGCGATGCGTTGGATTTTGCGCTCGACGCGCTCGGGATCGCCGATCCGGGCCTGCGCGAGCGGTTGATGTCGCTTTATCTGGCGCTCGATGCTTATCCCGAGGCGCCGGCGGTGCTGCGGCAATTGCGCGACGCCGGGTATGCGACGGCAATTTTGTCGAACGGCTCGCCGGCAATGCTGGCTGCCGCAGTCGAACACGCCGGGCTCAGCGAGATGCTCGATCACGTGCTATCCGTTGAAGAGCTCGGCGCCTACAAGCCGCATCCGAGCGTCTATCAACTGGCATGCGATCGTCTTGGCCTCACCGCGGGCGCCATTGCGTTCGTGTCGTCGAACGGTTGGGATGCGTGGGCCGCTTCGGCTTTTGGCATGCGCGTTTTCTGGTGCAACCGGCAGCGTCAAACCCGTGAACGGCTGCCTGGCAACCCTGACCACGAGGGCCGCTCCCTCGGCGAATTACCGGCGCTACTGGCGAGTTTAGCGAACCAGGTTTCGGGCAGCTGAGCCGCGGCTCTTGGCGATGCTGCTGGCCTCGGATCTACTGAACCTCGCCCCTGGCGGCAACCCACCGTTGATCGCAGCCCGAGTTATAGCTGTTCTTACCCCGCTGAGATGATATAGTGATAATCGGCGCTGCTTTCGTGGATCGGTCAAGAGATAATTTATACAGAGGGAGGTGACTTATGAAGAAAGCATCAACCACAAGTCGTCGTGGCTTTCTCAACAGCTTGGGCGTGGCCGTCGGTGCGGCGGGTCTCGCCGGCGCCGGTGTGACTGGCGGCGCTGAGATCCTCAAGGCAGCCGAGGAACCCGCAAAGGGACGGATTCCCGACAAGCCGTACAAGATCGGTCACATGACGCTTTTGACCGGCGCCGGCGCGGTGCTCGGCGAGCCGTCGCTGAAGGGGCATACCATGGCGGCGGAGGAGATCAACGCCAAGGGAGGGCTCCTCAGCAAGCGCCAAATCGAGACGATCACCGCGGACGAGGCAGCCGGCACCGACGCCAATGTCAAAGAATTGCGACGGATGAAACTCGACGCCAATATCGACTTGTTCACCGGTGTCATCTCCAGCGCCAACACCCCGGCGCTCGGCCCGGTAGCCGAGGAGCTCGCACTCCTGACGATCTTCACGGATGGATGCACCGATTTCCTGTTCGATAAGGCGGTTCCCAACCCGAAATATTGTTTCCGGATCACCAACATTCAGTCGGCGGACGGGATCACCGCCGCGATCGGCGTGGCGCAGACCTGGCCGCAGGTCCGCAAGATCGCCCATATCCACCCGGACTATGCCTACGGACGAAATGCCGCCGAGCACTTCACCCTGGCGCTCGAACGGCTGCTGCCGGGGACCGAGATCGTCTCGGAAAACTGGCCGAAGCTCGGCACAACCGACTTCACTGCGCACATTACCAAGATCATGTCGGCGCAGCCCGACTTGCTGGTTTCCTCGGTGTGGGGCGGCGATTACATTGCTTTATACAAGCAGGCGCTACGCTATGGCCTGTTTGACAAGATGAAAGTCGCGAGCACGATAGCCTTCGGCGTCGCCCCGCATGCGATTGGCAAGGATCATCCGGAGGGCGTGCTGGCCGGCGTGCACTCGAACTATTACTTCACCTATCCGGGCGGCGATCGCTGGCCGCTGAACAAGAGCTTCGTACAGCGCTATTACGAGCGGTGGAAGGAGTACCCGAACTTCCAGTCGGAAGGGGCATATGTGGCGCTTTACCTGCTCAAAACCGCCATTGAGCGGGCCAACAAGCTAACTGGCGCGTGGCCCGAGGACGATGTGATCATCAGCCAGCTCGAGGGCCTTGGCATGGATGCCCCATCGGGCTATCTCTATATGCGGCCCGACCATCAGGCCTACAAGGACGCGGTCACCGGGTTCAGCAAGAACCTTCCGCAATACGAGTTTGCCAGCTGGGACCCCGATCGGATCATTACCATCCCGATCCGCAACATCACGGCGCCGATGGGCTGGCCGAAACCCGGCACGAGCCACAATGAGTCGACTTCCGCGGCCAATTGGATAAAGACCACCTGGCCAAAGGTAACCGCGTGAGCTTGCCCGGCTCGCGTAATGAGATAGAAAGCTCCCACGCCCGGGACACCGGGCGCACGGGGTTTTGATCGGCGGGCGTCGCCGGAAAATTGTGTCACGACGCTCCTGAACGAGCGGCCAGCGTACGGCGGCCGCCCGTTGATCCCGAAGATCCGGCGCGACACGCCGCTAGGGCGGGTCTGCGACGCGAGCGCCCGAATGTTCAGAGGTGGGATTCGTGGCGATCCTCGCTATTCAGATCCTGAACTCGCTGCTCTACGCCTCGGTGCTGTTCCTGATCGCCGCGGGGTTGAGCCTGATCTTTGGGGTCATGCGCCTCGTCAATCTCGCGCATGGCAGCCTTTACGCGGTCGGCGCCTATGTCACGGCCTGGCTCGTCGGGCGCGGGATCGCGCTCGGTGTGCCGCTCGGCTGGCTGTTCCTACTGCTACCGCTGGGCGCCCTGTCAGTGGCGCTGATCGGGATCGTGATCGAGCCTTTGCTGCTGCGCCCGTTCTATCGCCGCGCCGAGGAATACCAGCTGCTCGTCACCTTCGGCCTGTTGCTAATCCTTGAGGATCTGCTTCGGCTCGTCTGGGGCGGCACGCCGCTGTCGGCCGACACGCTGATGGACGCCTTGCCGATCCTGCACATCGGCGGCCTGTTCTACCCCGCCTACAACCTAGTGGTCATCGCCATCGGCATCGTCGCTGCGGTGATCCTCTGGGCGGTGATTTATCACACCAAGTTTGGCGTGTTGCTGCGCGCGACATCACAAGACCGCCGGATGGCCTCGGCGCTTGGTCTCAACGTGGGGCTGGTCTATGTGGTGGCCTTCGGCATCGGCTGCTTCATGGCCGGCCTTGGCGGTGCCATCGTCGTCCCGACCCAGGCGGCCGTGCTCGGGATGGGCGTCGACGCCCTCGTTATTGCCTTTGTTGTCGTCGTCATCGGTGGCCTCGGCAGCCTCAAGGGAGCGCTGGTCGGTGCGGTCGTCGTCAGCCTCGTGCGCACCGCCGGCATCCAGTTCTTCCCGGAGCTCGAACTGGCAGTGCTCTATGTGATCGCCGCCCTCGTGCTGTTGGTGCGGCCGACCGGCCTGTTCGGAACGACGTGATGACAAGAGAAACGCGGCAGCTCCCAAATCGCTCGCTGCTCAAGCTTGTCGCCGGGGCCGCGCCGATTCTGCTCGTATTGATCCTGCTGCCGAGTTTGATTGGTACTTATCAGGTGCAACTTCTCATTTACGGTCTGATCGCGGCGATAGCCGCGCTCGGCTTCAATCTGCTGCTCGGCTATACTGGGCTGCTGTCGTTTGGGCATTCTGCCTATTTCGGTATCGGCGCCTATTCCGTCGCCTTTGCGGTCGCGCATCTCGGCCCGCATTCCATGGAGTTTTATCTCCTGCTCGGGATCCCGATTGTTGCCGTCACCTCGGCCCTCTTTGGGTATATTTGCGTTCGGCACACGCGGATCTTCTTCGGCATCCTGACGCTGGCGATCTCTCAGGTGGTTTACAGCCTGGCGCTCAGCTTCTACTGGGTAACGGGCGGCAGCGACGGGCTGCGGGTCCCTCGGCCGGCCTTGCTCCTGGGATTGCTAAGCTTCTCGGGCTCCCACGGGTTCCAGTTCTTTATAAAATCATATTATTACTACGTGCTGGGAATTTTCGTTATCGGCGTCGTTTTGATGTGGGTAATCGTCCATTCGCCGTTCGGCAAGGCCCTGCAAGCCATTCGCGACAACGAGGTGCGAGCGCGTTTTATTGGCCTGAGGATCCGCCGCTTCCGTTGGATCTCTTTTCTCGTCTCGGGCACCTTCACCGGGGTCGCGGGAATCCTTTGGGTCCCGCTCAACGGATTGACGACACCAGACGTGCTTTACTGGACGTTCTCCGGCGAAATCGTATTCACCGCGCTGCTCGGCGGGTTTCGCAACTTTACCGGGCCGATCGTTGGCGGTATCGTCTTCACCTATCTGAAGACCTACGCGGTAGCCAGCACCGAATACTGGCAACTGTTACTCGGAGTGGTGTTGGTCACGCTGGTGCTGGTACTGCCGACCGGCATCGTCGGCGCGATATCGCGAGCCAGACAGCGGCTTGCCAGGCGGAGCGCCGTGACATGATATTGCTGAGGACGGTCGACTTGCGGAAGCAGTTCGGGCAAACTCGCGCCTGCAATGGTCTCGATTTCATCATCAACAAGGGCGAATTCCTATCACTGGTGGGCTCGAACGGAGCCGGCAAGACGACGCTCGTCAATCTGATCAGCGCGCATCTGCAGCCGGACAGTGGCCAGATCCTGCTCGAAGATCGCGATATCACGTTCACTACAGTCGCCGAGCGGATCAAGGCGGGGATTGCCCGCAGCTTCCAGATCGTCAACTTGTTCGACGGCCTTTCCGTATTTGACAATGTGGCGCTGGCGGTGTTCTCCCGCGACGGCAAGACGGTAAAGATGACGAGACTGGCCGACCATGACCGCGATGTGCGCTTAGAGACGCTGGAGGTGTTGGGTCAGTTCGGGCTGGCGGGCAAAGCTGCGACTCCGGCCGGGGGTCTCGCGCAAGGCGAGCGCAAGCTCCTAGACGTCGCCGTCGCCTATGCTCTGCATCCCAGGTTGCTGCTCCTCGACGAACCGACCAGCGGCGTGAGCACGCATGAAAAGGCGCAGATCATGGATACCGTGTCGTCGGTGGTCCGGGGAGGGATGGTCACCGCCGTGGTGATCGAACACGACATGGATGTCGTCTTTCGCTACTCCGACCGTATCGTGATGATGCATGAGGGGTCGTTCCTCGCCGACGGCACGCCCGAGGAGATCCGCGCCAACCAAGAAGTGGCCAATATTCTGCTTGGGGCTCCTTTGACTGCCTGAGCTGGGCTCGACCGATGCTGCTCGAGGTCCGCAACATCAATACCTATCGAGGCCCGGCCCACATTCTGCGCGACGTGTCGATCGACGTCGATGGCAACGAGGTGGTCGCTTTAGTGGGGCGCAATGGGGCCGGGCGCACCACCATCATCGAGAGCATCACCGGCCTGCTCCCCGTTCGCTCCGGTCAAATCCGGTTCCACGAGGAAGAAATCACATCCTTGCCGCCGCATCGGCGCGCGAAGCGCGGCATTGGCTACGCGCCGGAGAACTCCGGCATCTTCCCCGAGCTCACGGTCGCCGAGAACCTGATGATCAGCCGCTGGCTCTCGGCCAAGAGCGGGCGCGCAGGCGCGCCTGACGGCGACCCCGAAGCCGGCGCCTTCAGAGTATTTCCCGAGGTCCGTCCGCTCCTCAGCCAGCAAGGGCTGAACTTGAGCGGCGGCCAGAAGAAAATGGTGGCGATAGCCAGGGCGATGGCGCTCGGCCCCTCTCTGCTGATCCTCGACGAGGCTTTCGAGGGCCTGGCACCCGCGGTGGTGAGGCGGTTCCGCGAGGCGGTGTTGGCGATAAAGGCGATGGGTATTTCACTTTTGATCGCTGAATCCAACCTCGTCAGCGCCGCGGCGATCGCCGACCGGCTGTATATCGTCGATCGCGGCGAAATCCTCTTTAGCGGCACGCCGCAGCAGGCGCTTGCCGACGAGGAAGTCATGCGCTCGCTGCGCGGGTGATCGGCGCCGCCAAGGATCCGATGTTATCTAACAAAGTTAAACCGCTGAGAATCCTTTTGCTTCTCGCGGCGTTGCTCGCCACACTAAGCGTCGCGCGCGGCGGTCACGAGCTGCCGGTCTACCCGTCCTATTACCCGCACGAGATCGCGATCGAGACGATGCCGCCGGCGCGTGCGGCCGACTTGCTCCGCGACGCCAAGCTTCACGCCTATTTGGGTGCTGAGCCGCCCTTCGCGGACGCGCCGCCGCCTTCGGTGCGCACGGTCGAGTCGCTCGGCAGCTTCGTCATCGTCCGCGTCAACCCCGATCGTATGGTCCAGGACGAGCGGTCTGCATGCGCCGTCGTCGATGCGGTCCTTCGGGACATGGCCGGCAGAGGCGGGTTCGTGTTCCATCCCTACCCGGTCACCCCGTGGCACGGGGATTATCTCTACCATGTCGATCAAGCCGAGGCCGAAAAGACGCGATTGCTTGGCTTGCCGGCCGCCTCGCCGCCCCTTTACTTGATGGTTAGGGCGGGCGGTATGGCGGCAAACCTCGTTCGCCCGGAGTGGCGGACGGAGGGATCGGATTGGGATGCCGCCGTCGAGGAGGTCGCGGCGGCGGAGCTGGTATTCGCATCGATGACTTCGGTCAATGGCTGGCTCGGGCCGCCCTGGGTCAAGAACGGGTGGTTTCACGCCGAGCGCATTCTGGGCGATGCTCTCGACGATGCCGAAGCCAAGCGGCGCACCGAGGCCATGGCGCAGCGCCTCGAGACCGGGGATTATCGCGACACGGTCGAGCGCATGAATCTCGAGCGCGAGCTGGTCGCCGCGCTGATGGGCGGGTGCCGCAAGCGGGTCGCAGGCTACACGGTTAAACAGCAATATTTCAGCGCCGAATTCACCAACGGGATCGAGAACATCGGCTTTGATGCGATCCAAGGCCTCAATTCGCCGATGTTCATCCGCACGGTGAAACTCAAGGACTTTCCGTGGAATGGCTGGCTGACGCTGGGGATCGATGCGCCGCCCGACGCGGCCTGGAACCCGATTGCCGGCTTTACTGATGAATTCGGCCGCCTGCTGTGGTCGGCAATTGGCGATCCGGCTCTGATGTCCGCACCTTACGATACCGGCTGGGTTCTCAACCGCGTCGCAGATGTCCGAGCGAATTCCGGCCGATAAAGCGCAAGGCAAGCGCCGTGTTGCCCGCGGTGCGAGCAAGATGGCCCTGGCCGTGTTGCTGATCACCGCGGGCGGTGCCGGTGTAAGCGGGGCGGAGCTGACCTTTGACATCAAGATCGAGGGCGGCCGCATCCCCGACACAATGCGGCTCATCCGCCTCACAGAAGGCGACGTCGTGAAGCTGCGGTGCGCAAGCGACCAGCCCCTTGTCCTGCATCTTCACGGTTATGACATCGAAAAACGCATTGCCCCAGACGCTGTCACCGAGTTCGTCTTCACCGCCTACGCTACCGGGCGATTCCCGATGCACATCCACGACGAGCAAGGAGCGGGCGCCGGCGGTCATCCGCATGAGGACCTGCCGTTGGCCATTATTGAGGTCTATCCGCGGTAGTGGTCGGAACCAAACTGATGACTCCCATCGCCGAGCCTCACTTCGAGATTGCTGCGTCGCTCCGCTCCTCGAAATGACGGTCTTTTCCGGGTCATTGCGAGCGAAGCGAAGCAATCTCGAGCACTGGAGGCCCGGTACCAAAAGTGGGGTTCCAAGCACTAGCCGGCGGATTCTCGCATTCGGCGCCCCTCTCGTTGGGCTCTGCGTGCTCGCAGTCCCGGCCCGCGCGCATGGCTTTGGCCAGCGCTACGACCTGCCGCTGCCGCTTTCTCTCTATCTGTTTGGCACGGCTGCCGCCGTCATCCTGTCTTTCGTCGTCGTCGGGCTCTTTGCTCGTCATACCCCCGGCGCCCTTAGTTATCCGCGGGTCGATCTCCTGGCACATCGGCCCGGCCGATGGCTCGCCAGTCCGGTTGTTCTTGCCTTGCTCAAAGTCATCGCGGTGGGCGCGTTCATCTTGACCGTAACGGCCGGATTTTGCGGGAACCAGGATCCCTACCGCAATATCGCACCGACATTGGTGTGGATCATCTGGTGGGTCGGGTTCGCGATTTTTTCGGCGTTCGTCGGCGACATCTGGGCGGTGGTCAACCCGTGGCGGAGTCTGTTCGATGGTGCCGACCGCCTCTATCGGACGTTGACCGGCCGTACCAGCCTTACCTTGCGCCTGCCCTATCCCGAGGCGCTCGGCGTATGGCCGGCCGTCGGGCTGTTGCTGGCGGTCACCTGGACCGAGCTGGTGTTTCCAAGCCCCGCGGCGCCGGCCAATCTCGCGTGGCTGGGGCTCGGCTATTCGCTGCTGACCTGGGGCGGCATGGCCTTGTTCGGGAGCGACACCTGGATCGAGCGCGGCGAGGTCTTCGCGGTTTTCTTCGGCCTTTTTGCCCGTCTCGCGCCGACCGAACCTCTGATCGATAAGCAGGCGCCTGCCCCCGGAGTGGCATTGCGGCCATTCGGGGCGGGATTACTGGCAAACGCTCCCGCATCCGCCTCGATGGTCGCCTTCGTTCTGCTTGTGCTGTCGAGCGTTCTTTACGACGGGATGCTGACGACGCCCGAATGGGCGAAAGCCGAGCAGCAGCTTGTCGGCCTGATGCCGGGCCTCGGCGAGCCCGCTCCGGTTATTGTCAAGACCTTCGGCCTGATAGGGTTTTGGATGGCGTTCCTCGCCGCCTATCTCGCGGTCAGCGCGATCATGGGCGCGGTGGCAGGGCATCACTCGCCGCGCGAGATAGCGCGGAGCTTCGCCTTGACCTTAGTGCCGATCGCCGTGGCCTATCATTTGGCGCATTACCTCGTCTACTTGCTGACCCAGGGGCAATACGTGGTGCCGCTCGCTTCCGACCCGTTCGGATATGGCTGGGATCTCTTCGGAAGCGCTGGATATCGGGTCAACATTGCCATCCTCGGCGCGCGCTTCGCGTGGTACGCCGCCCTGACATCGATTGTCGTCGGCCACATTATCGCCGTTTACCTCGCCGATGTCCGAGCACACCAGGTTTTCGGGTCTCGGCACGCGGCGCTGCGCTCGCAGGTGCCGCTGACGGCGCTGATGGTGGTCTATACTTTCGTGAGCCTCTCCATTTTGTCCGAGCCGATTGTCGAGCGCCGCGCGCCGGCGCAGCCGACGGTGGCGCGGGCGGTAATTGCCGTTCCCGAAGACGCGCTCGTTCCCGAGCCAGGAACGGGCCGGTTGCAGCGGGTCGGACCGGGCCGCTCCGCACGCCTGAAATTGACTTATCGCGTGCTCGGCTCCGCTTTTCACGACGGCACGCGGACGACGGCCGCCGATCTCCTCTACGCCTATGTGTTCGCCTATCGATGGGGGGTTCGGGATGGCGGGGAGGCGTATTACGACCCGGCAGTCGCGGCGGCGACGGCGCCGCTGCGAAAGCGGCTTGTGGCCGTGCAGGTCGAAGGAGCCGACACGGCCTCGAAATCGTTCCGGATCGGCGATGTAGATTTCATCCGAGAACTGTTCGCGATCGACGTCTATGCCGACACTCCGCCCGAAGACCCCGAACAGGACGCGGTCTTCGCCCCGCCTTGGAGCACTTTGCCGTGGGATCTGATCGTCTTGATGGAAGAGGCGGTCGGCCGCGGCTGGGCGGCATTCTCGCGGGAAGAAGCGATGCGCCGGGGTCTCGAGTGGCTCGATCTCGTCCGTTCAGACGGGTTGAAGACCCGGCTCGCCGCGTTGGTCGACGAATTCGAACGGCAGGCTTTTCGCCCGGCGATCCTGCAATCGCTGGTGAGTGCCGAGGAGGCGCGCAAACGCTGGGCGGCGCTGTCCGCGTTCTACCGCAGCCACCGCCATTTTCTGGTAACGAATGGGCCTTACCAGCTCAAAAGCTGGTCGGGGAAGAGCGCCAGCCTGGAGGCGTTCCGCGATCTGAGCTACCCCCTGGGCGTCGGTTCCTTCGATATCTATGCCATTCCGCGGCGAGGCTACGTCGCCGGTGTCGAGCGGCGAGAGGGCGGGTTGCGCCTCTCCGCCGACATCGAAATCGTGATGAAGTTCATGCGCGACTATCAGATTATGCGGCAGCCGATGCGGCTCGTCGATGCGACGGTTCGCAAACGCGCCGCGCCAGAATGCCGGTACGTGGTGGTGGATGCCGCAGGCCGGGTCGCGCTCGCCGGCGTCTCCCTTCCAGGGGGAGACCTTACGTTCGCAATCGAGCTCGACGGCAGGCTGTCGGCCGGCCAGTACACCGTTATGGCCGAGATCCTCGTCAACGGCTACGCGATCAATCCCGAGATCGAGCGCATCCCGGTAGTGGTCGGCGGAGAGCCACTCCCGGGACGGTCCGCAAGGGCCGGCCGGCGGCGGTGACGAACGACCGTTGAGTGGAACCGTCCCAGTGCGCGGATACCGGGAACTCAGGCCGGCGAGACCTCGACGGCGGTGTCGTTGAAGCAGGCCCCGTCGGCAAGATCGGCGCGAGCATCGGCGGAAACCAAGGCGCTGATGGTTTGGCCGGTCGGGCTGGTCGCGAGCCAGGCGCCTTTTTCGGATGCGACGACGCCGGGCGGCACCGCGTCGGTGATCTTGAGCGGCAGGATCACAGCGCCGCGATCGTTCCACACCCGAACGGGCTTCTTGCCGGAGAGCCCGCGGGCGCGCGCATCCTCGGGGTGCATCAAGAGCGGCGGGGCTTCGCCCGATTTGCCGCCGCGGCCAAGCAAGGTCGAGGAGATGCGGCTCGCCGATGACGGTGAGATCAGCGCAAGCGGATGGGCCCCGGTGCTCGGCCGGAATTGGGGCAGGCGCGCCGCCTCGCCCCAACGCTCTGCGAGCGCCGCCGAAGCGAGCTCGATGTGGCCCGACGGCGTCGCCGGCATGACGTTGTCGAACAGCGCGAGCGGGCGTCCGTCCGGCCCGTTCATGCGCATTGCCTCGCCGAGCGCCAGCTCGCTGCCTTTGAGGCCGCGCATTCGCGGGTCGCCGGCATCGACTGCGTCGTCCATCAATTCGCGGTCGCTTGCGCGGAAGCATTCGTCGGCGAACGAAAAGCGGGCCGCCAGCCGGCGAAAGATCTCGGTATTGGGCAGCGCCTCGCCGACCGGGGGGAGCACCGCCTCGGCCCGCTGCAGCCAGTGGTGGCCATACGACGCATAGAGATCCTCACATTCGAAGTGCGACGCCGCCGGCAAGGCGATGTCGCAATACTGCATGCTCTCGGTCATCTGCGTCTCGATGCCGACGAGGAAGATCTCCCCGCGCGAGAGCCCGCGCTTCAGCCGGTTCTGATCGGGATGCACGACGACCGGGTTGTGGTTGTAAATGAACAAGGCGCGCAGCGGCGGGTCGATGTCGTCGCGCTCGAGATGGCGGCCGACATCGAGGATATTGATCGTGCGGGTGCCGGGCGGGACGAGGTCGGGCCGCTGCAATCGCGCCGGGGTTTTCGGGAAGGTGTTGCCGCCGCCGAGCACGACGCCGCTGTCCCGCCCCAGCTTGCCGAGCAGCGCCGGCAGCGCGATTGCCGCGCGAATGCCGCTGCCGCCGTTGCGGCCGCGCTCGAGCCCGTTGCCGGGCGCTAGCACGAGCGGATCGGCCGCCGCCATCCACCCCGCGAGCCGGGTGATGTCGGCGGGCGCGACGCCGCATTCGGGAGCGGCCTTTTCCGGCGGCCAGGCCCGCGCCAGCGCCATGAATTCGTCATAGCCGCTGACATGCTCGGCAATGAACGCGCGGTCGTGCGCCGCGAGCCGTTCCAATTCCGTCGCCAATGCGAAGGCGAGCAGCACGTCGGTCCCGGGCCGCAAAGCGAGATGCAGTTGCGCCTGCTCGGCGATCTTCGTGCGCAGCGGGTCGATGACGACGAGCCGGCCGCCCTGCTTCTGCGCCTTCCGGATCTCGCGCACCAGATGCAGGTTCGAGACGGTCGCGTTGTTGCCCCAGACGACGTTGAGCGCAGCCGATGCCGCCGCCTCTGGCCCGATGCCGGGCGCCGCGCCGTAGGTGCCGGCCCAGGCCTCGCTGCGCACCGCGCCGCAAAGCGCCCGGCGATAAAGCTGGCTGGCGCCCAGCCGATGAAAAAAACGCAATGACATGCTGTCCATCGCCAGCATGCCGTGCGGCCCCGCATAGTTGAGCGGCATCACCGCCTCTGGCCCGAAGCGCTCAAGCACCGCCGCGACGCGGCAATGGATCTCGTCGAGCGCATCGTCCCAACTGGTCCGCTCGAAGCGTCCAGAGCCGCGCGGGCCGACCCGCCGCAATGGCGACAGCAGCCGGCCTTCGCCATGCACGTAGGCGGCGCTTCCCCGCGCCACCTTGTTGCAGATGACCCCGTCTGTGTAAGGCAGCGCATCGGAGCCCCGCACCTTGACGATACGGCCATCATCCACCGTGACCGTAAGGCTGCAGGTGTCGGGACAATCGAGAGTGCAGACGCCAGCGCGCTCCAAGACCGCCATGAAAGGCTCCGTTGGTTGGGCCGGTCATTCTGCGGGCGTAGATGGATGCGGGCAAGAGCCAGTTTGCGCGCAACGACCCGACAGGTCCGCCGGCCCGCGCGTTGTTTCGCGTAGCAGATCATGCCGCGCACGCGGCAGCAGCCAAAGGGAGCGGCGCTTGAACGGCACCTGTCCTGTTTTAAAAAGAATGTCGAAGTGATCTGGTTCACAGCTGGTTGGGCACTTCACGCTTATGCTCTCTCGGCGTGTCGGAAAGTTCCATCAGGGTTGGAGCTCATTGCGAGCACGCGCCCTTTATTGGGTAGTTTTAAGAGGAGTTCCTGACATGCACCGCGGCCCAACAGTGTCTGCGGGAAATTGCCTTCAGTCAGCAACTGAAGCGGAAGGTCCTAAAGACCCGAGGCAATGATGCCGCAACGGCACGGTAATAGGGCACGGTAATAGGAGGCAGGACGTGATGGCCTCAAACAGCGCCACCTTGCCGGACCCCAACTTTTCCTGGGATCCCAACACCAATCCCCCGATCGCCGGTCTACGACCGCACAGGGCGAAATCGTATAGACTAGAGCCAGAAATTTTAGGTAACAAGCTTGTCGTGCATAATTATGGTCACGGGGGTGCTGGTATAACAATGAGCTGGGGCTGTGCCCACGAAATCGTCGACATCGTTTCGGGACGTGGATTCATGCAAAACCAAGCCGTCGCCGTCCTGGGCTCTGGGGTGATGGGACTGACGGCGGCGACGTTGCTGGCGCAGCTAAATCTACATGTAACGATTTACGCCAAAGCTTTTCCGCCTCATACGACGTCGAATGTCGCAGGCGGGCAATGGGCCCCATCACTCGTAGAACATAACGATACGCAACAGTTTAATAGGATATTGCGACGGGCATTTGCCACCCACTCGGCAAAACTTGGTCAAGGATATGAAGTTTCCACTCGCCTGAATTATACGCCTCACAAATCGCCAAATTTTGAAATCGTGCCCAGGGATGTGATTCATGAACCACAATTCTTCAAGCACTTACCATTCAGTCATCTTAAATCTGCCGGGTTTGCGTACTCTACATTGTTGATAGAGCCGCCGATTTTTCTCGCGAGACTGCACAAAGATCTGGTGACTGCAGGAACGCAGTTCCTTCAAAAAGAATTTTTCCATGTCGGCGAAGTGGCTGCCCTTCAAGAAAACATTATCGTGAATTGTACAGGGCTCGGGGCGCGTGATATCTGGCAAGACAGGCTGGTGCAGCCGGTCAAAGGTCAATTGGTAATCCTGCCGCCGCAACCCGAGTTGCAATACCTCTATAGCGGCCATGGTTATCTGTTTCCTCGCCAGGATGGTGTTGTAGTTGGCGGATCGGAAGAAACGCATTTCAGCGATGACGAACCTGACATCCAAATGTGCAAAACAATTCTTGCGAGGGTCAGACGCGTATTTGAGGGTAGCGTTCCTGCCCTGACTGGAGAAGCGGAAGCCGTTCCCGACTGGTTTATCCGCAATAAGTGACGCGATGAACCGCTGTTGCCGGTGCGTGGGCCTCTCTCACTCGCACTCTGGCGGCGTTAGTACCGGTTCACAGAAAGAAGTCAGCCGGTGAGCGCTAGACAGTGCCACACAGGGAGCGCGTCGGCGGGAGTGTGACGTGGTTCACATGCGCTTTGGTCACAACGTGCTAGCAGTGACCTGTCCACGCCGCTTTGAGCGCGCGCCCCGGAGGCGAAGGAGACATAGGCAAACAGTATCCTCATCCGAAAGCTTGGGCAGCGGCTTATCTGCGCGGGAGACTTTGCGACAAGGGGCGGTCATGATCGACAAAGCTATCCTCGATGGGTTCGAACAAATCGACGACGCCAAAAACCTTTCGCAGTTGGTTCGCAGCAATGCGCCCCAGTATTGGCGACACATGGCGGAGCGAGCGGACCTGAGCTGTCTCCGGCATTATCTAGCATTCGAAGGCATAGTCGCCGGCGACCCTCATATGGGCAATTTCGGCATCCTGCCGCTTCGGACAGACCACGGAGCTCGGCAGATGAAGTACGTGAATATTGACTTTGATGACGCCGGGCGCGGGCCCTTCGTGCTCGATTTCATTCATTATGTGATCGCTTCCAAGGCGATCGGCGGCGACGTCAAAATACGTCACTTGCAGGATGCCTATCTGCAGGGGCTCGCCGGCAGGGAAATCAAGCCCCCGAAAAAGCTGAAAGCCCTGCTTAAAATGCCCGTGTCCGACTACGACGACATGGCGGAAAGGTACGCTGAAAGGCGCTCTTCAAAGGACGGCTTCCGATTTAAGACCGGTGGAATCGAGCCTTACGAAGGACGTGTCGCTCGGGCGACGATCGAAGCCCTGTTTGCGTCCGAGACGGTCATCGATCTCGCCACGCGCCCTGTCGACCGGGGCGGCAGCGCCGGAGAACTGCGCATCTGGATCCTGGTTGAACGCAGAAACCTTCGTCGCCGCATCATCGAGTTGAAGCAATACGCGGCGCCGGCAACCGCCCTCTACCAGCCTCAGCCTCCTGTTGAACAATGGCTGAAGGAGGTTCGCGGCGCATTTTGGCCCGGTCTCGAAGGCTCAGAGTACGATCTGGTCAAGCTTGCCGGGGACAGTTGGTTTTGGGTTCGCGAGAAGCGCGTGTGCCTGATCGGCGTGCCGTACAGGAGTAAGAAAAACGACAGAATCGAGTGGCGGGACGAACTGGCGAGATACGATGCAAATCAGTTGGGCCTCGCACATGGCCGGCAGGCGCAAGCCTCGGCCTACTGCCGCACGATCAAGACGGACACTGAAGCATTCTGCGCCGCGACCAAGGAGGCAGCGATGGCTTACCTCAACATTGCTCGAGAGGTTGAGGCTCGAAAGGCTGCTTAACCGGATATGTAACAACCCCGACGCTCACTCTTGAACTTCTATTACGAGGTCTGCGAGCCATGAGGACAACTCTGCTTCTCCGACTTTGTCTTCCGTTTTTACTGGTAACGGTAAGCGCATTTGCGCAGGAAAAGATCATGCAGCCAGGGGCTCAATTTCATGGCATTCGGGATTACAGAGAGGTGATGCCCGGCGTCCTTTATCGTGGCGGCGCAAACAACGGGCGCGGGCCTCTTAATCCGGTTGAACTCGATGCGCTCTGCGATGCAGGCATCGGCACTGCTATTTACCTGTATAATACCGGGTTCGCCGGTCCCTCGACGATCCGCTGCTCGAAGGGCTCACTCGACTACATTTACCGCGGGTGGGAAGGCCGCGGGCGCGCCGCCGTTCATCAGCAGATCTACAATGCCATAAAAAACAAATCGCAGCCCGTCTTCATTCATTGCTGGAATGGGATTCACGCCACCGGCGCGGTCGCCGCGACGGCACTCATGCAATTCTGCGGCATTCCTGGAAAAACAGCGGTGGAGTATTGGAAAGTTGGAATTAGCCCTAAACTGCAATATCCCCGCGTAATCCAAGATATCAGCAACTTCCATGCTGATCCGGCTCTTCGCCTGACGGCCGAGGAAGAAACGCAGTATTGTCCGAAATTCTAGGTCGCCGCGATCGCAGCATAACACCAGTAACATGAGAAAAAGCTAAGCGGGAAGCTCAGATGGCACTTATCCGGCTATCAATTTTCCGTGCATCGCGCCTGCTCTGGCAATGCTTCTGTTTCCTGCTGTTGCTCACAGGGAGCGTCATCGCTGGGCAGTTTCAAGGAACCGCGACTAGCTTTGGTAGACAGCAATGTTTCATACTCGACCACTTCCCGGCAGATTCCGGGGCCACTTATCGCGACAAGGATGCCGAGAAGGAACAGGAGCTTTGCGGGATTTCGTTTGAGGATAAAGGGATCGCGCTGTGCCCGAAAACCTGGAGCACGAGCCCGGGAACTATTGTTTACGACATTCGCGGATCCAAATACAACGGCAATCCGGATGCATTCGAGTCGGCATATTGTCCGCGGCAGCGAGCCCTGAAAGATAAGGTTGCCGGTGTTGACAAACTAGCTTCCTTTAAACAGTCGGTTAATGGGCAATTTCAACAGAGTACCAGCGCGACTTATGCGCAAGGATCAGCCCTCTACTACCATTTTTCGAGATATCTGAATGCGCTGGTCGATGTGCCGGTAGCCGCCATGAGAACGATGGACCGCCGGGAACATCTCAATCGCGTCGCCAGTAAAGGGCCGGCGACCGCGCAAGGAAAGATGATCGCGGCGGGGTGGAATGTCATCAACTCTGCAGAAAAGAATTCTCTCGGATATGTGCCCGTTGACGAGTTCTACTATGGAGACCCGCAAGATGGTCTGTTTTACGGGGTGATGCTGAAAAATCGAGGGGAGAGATATGGCGCTGAATTCAACGGCAACATATCGGGTAAGGGGTACAGCGAGCAGTATGCCTTCCTCCAGAAAACGCCAGCCTTCGTCGCTCTTGCGAGTCAGACGAATGCGCTAGATGCAGTGTCTCTTGGGATAGCTCTAAGCAAGAAGGATCCTGTCGTCGGAAAGGCGTTGGGTCCAACCGTTTCCAATGAGCAGATGATGTTCTGGATGCAAGAACTATCAGAGATACTCATTATGGACCATATTTTCAGTCAGCAGGACCGTCCGGGAAACATCGATTATATTTGGGTTTGGTACTACGTGGACGGAAAAGGTCAGTTAAGATCGCTGCCCGCGAAGTCAAAGGTCAGTCGCCCCGGCATGAGCTCGATTGAGGCGCCCGACGAGCTGGAGGGGAGTGTCAGGCGATATTTGATACAAAAAACACAGCTGAATGATAATGACGCAGGCGGAAGAAGATACGCGAATTTCACGCAGAAGTTTGGCCTTCTGACAAAGATACATCACCTAAACGCAGTCACTTACCGGCAACTGGTGCACTTGGCAAAAGATTTTGAATCAAAAGGCCCGTTTTACAAATATCTGCGGAATAGCTTTTATATCTCTGACCAGAACGCAGATTTAATCAGCCAGAATGTAGTCCAAGCCGCTCAGATTTTACAGGGCACGTGCAAAGCTGGGACGATGAATTTTGATCTGAAGCCCGAGCGATATCTTGAGACGCAAAAGGTCGAGGCAGTGAAGGTAGATTGCGAGAGCCCGTAGTGGCTCCACTCGTTCGGTGTTGAGCACCGCTACATCGACGCCCGGCTTCGGCTGCCCTGCCACGTCGCATCGCTCTCGAGGCGCGGCAAGTCCTCTGCCGCAACCGGCCGCCGACCCAGTACGATCTGCTGTCGATCCGAGGCGGCGGATTACGCTGCCCCGCGGGTCACGCCCGCGGGCTAAAGGCTGATTGCCCTACACGCCGTGTTGCTCCTCCGATATGTCGCGGTTGGTGAAGTCGGGCAAGAGCGCCGTCGCGACGACGCTGACGATCCCATAAAAGAGGATGTACGCCGCGATCGGCCAGCCTGAATTGAACTTCGCGAGCAGCGCGGTCGCGATCAACGGCGCCGGTCCGCCGGCGGTGATTGAGGCGAGCTGGTAGCCGATCGAGGTGCCGCTGTAGCGCAGCCGCGGCGTGAAGCATTCCGCGATCAGCGCCCCTTGCGGCCCGTAGACAAAGGCGTGAAAGATAAAGGCGAGCACCGTCGCCAGCACGATCAGGCTCGGCAGCGCGGTATCCATCATCGCGTAATAGGGAAAACCGTAGAGACCCGCTACCGCGGCGGCGATTATAAACGTGCGCTTGCGGCCGTAGCGGTCCGAGATGTGGCCGGTCAGCGGGATCAGCAAAAAATCGATGCAGGACGCAACGAGCAGCGCGCTGAGCAGCAGATCACGCGAGACATGCAGCACCAGGCTGCCGTAGACGAATACAAAGGAGAAGTAGATATAGGCCGGCCCCTGTTCGACCGAGCGTGCGAGCGCAGTGAGAATGACCGCTTTCGGTTGGCGTTTGATCACTTCAAGGACGGGCACCTGCTCCAGACGCTTGGCTTCAACCAGCTGAGAAAACACCGGGGTCTCGAGGATGCCGAGGCGGATCCAGAGCCCGATGGCGACCATCACCAAGCTCAAGTAAAACGGCACGCGCCAGCCCCAGGTAATGAACTCGTCGCCGGAAATGGCGCTGAACGCCAGCACCGCAAGGTTCGCGAGGAACAGCCCGGCCGGGCCGCCGAATTGCGGCAGAGAGGCAATGAAGCCGCGATGCTTGTTCGTTCGAGCCCACTCCATCGCGAGCAGCACCGAGCCGCCCCATTCGCCGCCGACCCCGATGCCCTGGATCAAGCGCAGCACGACCAGAATAGCGGCGGCCCAGATGCCGATCTGGTTATAGGTGGGAACTAGACCCACCGCGAATGTCGAAAGGCCGGTCAGGAGCAAGGTTGCGATGAGCGCCGCCTTGCGGCCGATGCGGTCGCCGTAATGGCCGAAGATCGCCGCGCCGATCGGCCTCGCAATAAAGCCGACGAAATAAATGCCGAACGCCTCGAGGGTGCCCACCAATGGTTCCGATTTCGGAAAGAAGAGCTTCGCGAACACGATGCTGGCGACCTGCCCATAGAGCAGGAAATCGTACCACTCGATCGTCGTGCCGACGGTGCTCGCGATCGCTGCCCGCCGCAGTTGCGCGCGGTGATAGGCCTCAGGAAGCGGGCCGATTGCGGCATCGGCGGTTGTCATCGAACTATCCTCCCTTGCGGTTCGAGGCTGTGGCGCCGTCTTTTTAAACAATTTTTGCGCGCCGTCGCAGCGGGCTAGTGGATTAGGCGCGGCAGCGCGAAAAGGACGGCGTTGAGCCCACCGACGATCGCGAATGTACGCATCGTCAACTGATGGACTGCGCGCTCGATGTCCATCTTCGTTGCGACCTGCTCGGCGAGCGCCTCGTTGAACGCCTCGGCGGTTGCCTCAGCGGCTTCCGGCGCAAAGCCCGCCTTATCGCGCAGCGCACGGGCGAATTTGAGGGTATCGATGATCGCCATCACGCGTAATTTAGCGTCGGCTAGGCATTCGTGCGAGTCGCGATAGGGACGCAGGGGCGGGTTCGCCGAACGCGTAAGCCGCCATCCTCAAAATGGACGTCCGATTGCGGTGCGCATTGACAAGCTCCGCGCGCGGCGGCATCATGACAGCAGCAAAACTAGCATCCTGATGTACGATGCGGACCACGGTCACACTGGACCCCGACGTCGAATCGCTGTTGCGCAAGGAAGTGCGGCGGCGGGGCGAGCCCTTCAAACAGGTGCTGAACAACGCGATCCGAGCCGGGCTGCGCAACGTGAAGCAGCGCGACAAGGCCTTCGAGCCCCTCACCTTCGACATGGGTAGGCCGCGCCTAGATCTCACCAAGGCCGCTTCGCTCGCCGCGGAGCTCGAGGACGACGAGCTCATCGAACGGTATCGGCGCAGCCGATGATCCTGCCGGACGTCAATGCGCTTCTCTATGCCGTCAACCGCGCGAGCGATCAGCATGCGGCGGCGCTGAGAGCCTTGCGGCGGGGTTTCGACGATCCGCGCGGCGTCGCTTTTGCATGGACGGCGCTTTTGGCTTTTCTGCGCCTCGCCACCCGGCGCGGCATCTTTCCGAAGCCGCTCTCGGTGGAAGATGCCTTGCGCGTCATCGAGCACTGGCTCGGGCATCCGCGGGCGCAGGTGGTGCACCCCGGCGAGCGGCACGCCGAGATCCTCGGGCGACTGCTCAAGCCCGCCGGTACCGCCGGCAATCTGACGACGGACGCGCATCTTGCAGCGCTGGCTATCGAGCACGGCGCGACGGTCCTCAGCTTCGATCGCGATTTCGCGCGCTTCGAAGGCGTGCAATGGATGCTGCCGGCGGCCGACTGATCCCAGCGTGTTCATTGGTCCGTGCTTCTATGTGGGGCGACACTGCGCCGAGTTCGTGCACGGCGTAGGCCGGCTGCTCTGGCGATTGCGGCGCTGTGGCGCCAGTTCTGGTTAGCGAGGCGTATAGGAAATCCAGAGATTCGTGAACAATCGCGAGGAGCGAGACGCTGAGCGGGGAGGAACGGAGAGGCGGGGTGGTCCGTTTCCCGCACCGAGAAGAAGATTGCCGGCGTTTCCGGAGGCTGAACGCGCTTCTCCGAAAACGCCGCGACAGGGCGGCGCGGGGTTACGTCCGCGCTGGCGGGATCGAAAGTCGGGTAGGATTTATGAATGGGATTCGCAGCATGGAACGGTCGAGGCTTATGATGCCCGAGGTAGACACGTTGGCGAATTTGATCCGATCAGCGGCAGGCAGGTGAAGGAAGCCGACCCTAGTCGCCGAGTGGAGCCGTGATATGTCTGTTATGTATGAAGTAACAGGTTACGATCGTAAGACGGATCGACTCGTAACCTCCTACGATGTCCCAGAACGCCAGGTCGCATCAGTTAAAAGCATCGTTGGCGTCCCGTCGTCAGACGATGGCCTTGGGTCCTTTCCACTCGATCATGATCAACTGGCTGCCATTGAGAGAGCACTGGAAATCTCCTTCGACAAGGGAGATTTGCAGTTCTTTCTCGAAGCATTTGATGCGAATTCTGACCGGTCGGCTACGACCAGCTGAAATTTCATCTAATCCCTAAGCGCGCCTGGACGAGGCTGCGCAGCAAATGTGGGACACAGTGCAAATTGACTTGCCGCCGTTGCGCGCAGCAATCGCGCAAGGGCTTGCTGCGCTCGATACGCGCAGCAATCGCGCAGGGGCTTGCTGCGCTCGATACGCGCAGCGGCGGGTTTAAGAGAGCACGAACGGCGTTAGGGCGTTTCAGGGAGCAAATAGCGGCGAGTTGTCTCCTCCGCCACCGCGCCGCGGCCGTGGGCAAGTTGCAGCCGGCATGGCACCTCAACCCCTTGATGAGAGCTCGCATCCTGGCGATTCGCGCGTCGCACACCCGCCAGCGGTGATTCTCGCGCATCTGCCGAACGGATCCTCGCCTGAAACTAAAGCCTTTCCGCATCGATCGATGGGTGAGATTGACCAGCCGAACAAAAGGTGATCTTTCGCCGCGCCGGGGGGAGAGTTGGGTCCAAGAACACTAGGTGATAAAGAATGGATTCGGCGTCGATCCTCGGAGTTGCGATCGTAATTGCTACATTTACTGGCCCTCTTTCCGCTGTCGTTGTGACCCGGCGTATTGATAATAGACGCCTAATCCGAGAACGTCGTCTCGCGGTTTTTCGATCGCTCATGGCTACCCGACGCGCGACACTTTCGCAGGAGCAAGTGACTGCGCTCAACATGGTCGAAATCGAGTTTTACGGCATACGGTCGGTACAAGATGCTCACCGCGAGGTTATGGCACACATCAACGCACGCGGCGCTCCCGACGGTTGGAACGAGCGGCACCGCGCGCTGCTGACGAGATTGCTTTCGGAGATGGCGAGAGTTTTGGGCCACAACCTACAACAGCTCGACGTGCTAAAAGGAGGCTATTATCCGCAAGGTTTCCTGGACTTGGACATCGAACAACAGGCAGTGCGTCGGGCGCTAATCGAAGTCCTCTCCGGCCGACGTCCACTTGCGGTTAGCCCGGCTGCACCGGCTCCGCCTGCGCCATTTCCACCCCCACCACCTGGGGCTGCACCGGCTCCCCCCGACGGTATTTCCGCCGCCGCCAAACTCCCGTTCACAGATAATGGATGGCTTTTTTCGATCACCTTTACGGGGGCCGCCGGAAGCGGCTTCGGAATGCTTGTCCTTCACCGTGGGGTCATTGCTGGAGCGGACATAGCAGGCGCGACTTATGACGGCTCCTACACAGAGAATTCCGCGACGCAGGCGCTCGACTTTCAAATCACGATGAACGTCCCGGCAGGCGCCACGCCCGTTCAGACCGGGATTGCACTTACAGAGCGATTAGCGTGCCAATTACCGGATCCCTTCCGAAAAACAATATAATCATGGAAACCCCAACATTATTGGTGACGGAACTTGGACCAGTGAATGTACTAGTCAAAAAGATACGCGATTTTGCATAGATGCCGTCGCTTCCGGGCGCTCGAGAGAGCGCCTGATACGGGCCTTTCACCCCTTCGCTTTCAAGATCAAGATGCGTGCTGAGAACGGGAAGCGATACTGTACCGGGCTAAACAAATCGGCGCGGAGATAGTCGAAAATCAACGTTTCGCTGGCACCATCAAGCGGTCCCGCTGACGATCTGATTTTTGGCGCAAGACCCATGACCCCGGCAACGATCCGTGCAGTAATCGAGAGCCTTTCGTTCCGCGTCGCCAGGACGATGCCCGAAATTCCGCACGAGTACGTCGTTCGCGGCCCGGATAACGAGGCGGCTTATGTGGCGCTGTTCAGCGCGATCATGGAACATGGCGTCTACGAACGTTGGGCGGGTCGTTACAAGCGGTATCTCTACCCCGGCGACGGCTGGAAATATTGGGCGATGACCACCGAGCTCCGGGAGAGCCGGGTCATTAACCGCATGTAATGGAGGCTGCCGCATGGAATCGGCCATCACCAGCTAGGGCCAGGCGACGATCCCGAAGGCCGTTCGTAATCATCACAACTGAACCCGGCGACCGGGTGGAATTCTTCATTCATCCGAAGGGTAGGGTGGTTATCTCGCCGAAGCTTTTCGCTTCGGCGCTGCGGTGTGGTCAAGGCCCGGATGGGGGATACTCCACCAGTCGAATTTTATGTCTCCGCAGCCGGACCAGGTCAGGTCACTCGGACCGGGTCGAAGTTGGCGGTGACAATTTCTGTGAGTCTCGGGCAGAATGTCTGTTGGGCCACAACTCACGGCCTGACGATCGGCAGCCGCCGAACACGGATTGACCGCTCGGTAACCGTGACCAGCGCGCCGCTGTTGAGCGCTCCTCAGCCCTTGACCAAACGGCTTGCAGCAGCGCTGCAAGTGCCGTTGCGTCGAGACCTTCCTTCCGGATCCGTATCACGGATGGGCTCCGCTCACCGCTGGTAGCGAGCAGGGAATGGAAATCCGCATCGAGCGTGACGCAAACGCGCTTCTCGGCGCGCGCTCGCTGCAAAATCTCTGGATCCTCGGCACGACTGAGGCCGATTTCGGACACGTGAATCACGTCCCACCCGCCCTGGCTCAGCAAAGCGACCGTGGATCGCGGCAGGCCCTGATCGAGCAGAAGGCGTTTCACACAGGTTTGAGCGGCTGCACGCTCCCGTCCAGGTTCCGCGCGGCAAATTCGAGCGCCTGACGAATATCCTCTGGTTCGAGTTCCGGGTATTCGCGGCGGAGATCATCCCAGTTCGGATAGACCGCGAGCGCCTCGATGACACGCCGCACCGAAAGGCGCATACCCCGGATCGTGGGCTGCCCGCTGAGGATATTGGGGTCAGAGGTGATTCTGTCGAACGAGCCCATGGGCGTTGCGGCGGATTTCAGCTCCGGACATCATAAGTCGGGCCGGTAGCGGGAACAACGCCGGTTGGAAGGTCATCGCCGCTCCGGCTGTGCGGTGCCGCGAGCCTAGCTCCGCAATGTCGAGACCGATCTCGACGCCCACGCGCCATCACCGATGAACACTTCGCCTCCGCCCGCAACAAAGGAAGGACGCGGCGCTTTCGCCGACGCCCTCATCAGCGCGCTCGGCGCCAACGCCGGCTGTTCGGCGACCGTGACATTCGATCGAAGCGTGCCGCGGCCTCCCGGCTTCGAGCTGCTATCGGCCTAGGGGCGACCGGGCGCTTCCGCCCTCGCCAGCTCCTTGCGGCAGGCATCCTCCAAAGGCCGTAAGTCATCGCTAACCACCCGCCACAGCACGTCGTAGGCGATGCGCTCGTATTCATGGCGCAGCACATTGCCCATCGCCGCCACTTTTGACCACGGAATTTGAGGGTGCCTGGCTTTCAGCTCATCGCTCAGATGCCGGCTTCCGAGATGATTTCGAGGCCGCGTTCGACCAGCCAACACTTGCGCTTGTCAGATTGTAGGCTCTGCAGGGTCGCGCCGGCCGTCTCGGTGCGAATCAGCTCGAGAGCTTCCACTATGTCGGTGAGGCGCGCGATCGGCGGCGGCGCCATCAGAATACTTGGAGCGCTGACGCCTCGATGCGGTCCCGCAGAACCGAATGCAAGCTGCGTCGGGTCATAATGTCGGCCTTCCGTCCGAGGATTCGGGCGGCTGCATCTTTCACGTCCATCAAGTCGAAAAGCCCGAGAGACCCCTCGGGATGGTCAAAAAAGAGGTCAACATCAGAATCGTCGCGCGCCTCGCCTCGCGCGGTCGAGCCAAACAGGTAAAGATGATCGACTCCGAGCCGCTTCAACTCGGTCTCGTGCTGCTTGAGCTTGGCAATAGCTTCACCGCGTTCCATCGTTCGCCTCTGAACACCACAACGATATAGCACACATCACGCCGTCGCTAGGCCCCGGGGGCGCACCACCATGACATTCGATCGAGGGGTGCTGCGGCTTCCCGGCTTCGCGCTTCTATCGGCCTAGCTTAGCCCGTCGAGGCGAGGCCTCCGAGAGAGCATCGATCAGCGGGCATCCGGGCGCCTCGCCTTGATCGCACCGCCGCACCGCATCCGCCAGGATCCGCTCCATTTCCCTGAGGTCGGCGAGCTTCGCCCGAACCTCGGCGAGGTGACGCGCCGCGAGCTCGCGCGCCTCGGGGCATGCCGCCTCACCGTTCTTCTCGGAAAGGGCGAGCAATGCTCGAACCTGATCGAGGGTGAAACCGAGTTCGCGAGAACGGCGGATAAACGTCAGCGTTCGTGTGGCAACCGGGCCGTAGAGCCGACGTCCGCTAACGCTACGCGGTGGCGCGGGCAATATCTTTATGTGCTCGTAATAGCGGATCGTCTCGATATTGACACCGGTACGCCGCGAAAGTTCACCGATCGGCAGGGCGGGCGATGACGGAGCGCGAGCAGAGCGCATCGACAGAAATTTCCTCTTGATCCTGTAGCGGCTACAGGATGTAGCCTTCCCGGCATGACCAGCCAAGCCGAAATCCGCGCCAGCCGGGCGCCGCCGGACGCGGCGCGGGCCGGCATGCCTCATACCCAGAAACTCCTTGCTGCCGGCGGGGTATTGGCCGCGCTCGCGGCGTCATCATGCTGCATCCTGCCGCTCGCGCTCTTCGCGCTCGGCGTCAGCGGCGCGTGGATCGGGAACCTGACGCGGCTTGCGCCCTATCACCCCTACTTCATCGCCGCCACTGTCGCGTGTCTCGCTGGCGGCTACGCCGTGCGATATCGCGCGCGAAAATTGGCGTGCACGGAGGCAGAGCTTTGCGCCCGGCCGATGTCGAACCGCCTCGTCGCGGGCGGCCTCATAATCGCAACGATCCTCGTCGTCGGCGCGCTCGCGTTCGACTTTCTGGCGCCCCTCTTTTTCTAGTCCAAAGGAGGACACCGCATGACCAAAACGCTTGCCTCCGCCGTGCTCGGCCTCAGCCTGTTGGCTTCTTCGGCCGCCTTCGCCGGTGAGAGGGTGGTGACGCTGAGCGTCGAGAACATGTACTGCTCGGCCTGCCCGGTCACGGTCAAATCGAGCCTTGAAGCCGTGCCGGGCGTCGCCAAAGCCATTGTCTCTTATGCGGACAAGACGGCGGTCGTGACCTTTGACGACGCCAAGACCAACCTGCCGGCGCTGATCAGCGCCACCACCAATGCGGGCTACCCTTCAGCGCTCAAGAGCTGAGCCGCGGCCGACCGGTCGCGCCCGCAAGCGAACCGCAGTGATCCCTAATTCCACGATCACCTGCCCTGTCTGCGGTAGAGCCAAGACAGAGACGATGCCGACCGACGCGTGCCAATATTTCTACGAATGCACCGGCTGCGGCGAGCTCTTGCGCCCCAAGCCGGGCGACTGCTGCGTCTTCTGCTCCTACGGGTCGGTGCGCTGTCCGCCGACGCAAGCGGGCGAAACACCGGGCTGTTGTCCGATCTAAAACCGCGGTGATCGCGCTCCCCGGCTTCGGGCTTCCAGCGGCCTGGAGGCGCCATCCGGGCCTTTGGCGCAACGGATCGCCATCACGGCGCATGCGGGACAGGGTCGTCGGGCGCCAACATATCGGCCACTGTGGCGACAAGCCGCGCGGCCGTCTGGATCGCCTCGCGGGCCTGTTGCGTCGTCACCGGCGCTTCGCCCGTATCGTAATCGGCAATGGCTTTGAGGTTGTAGGCGCGGCCCAGAAAGGCGCGCAGCTCGCCGTCGAAGCGCGGCTCGTCCTTTGTCAGCCGCGCCAGTTCGCGCTGCACGCCGCGATGCCGCTTTATCACCTTGCCGGTGCGCTCGACGATCAGCGCCTGCGCGCCGTGCAATCCGGCGAGATAGGCGGCGCGGCCCGCTTCGTCCGGCCAATCGTCGATCATCCCGTTGGCCTTTGCCAGAAACTCCTGCGCCTTGCGGAGAAATGCCGCGCTTTCCGGCGTCATAGATCGCGGCCGTCGACGCGGACCGCGAGCATGAGGGGTGTGCGCTCGTCGTAGGCACCCGCGCGAAACGGCATCGCGTGGATGAACGGGCCGCCTTCCTCGATGATCCTGGTGCTGAGATCGGCCAGCCGGTTCATCTCTGTCGCACGGTCGCCGAGGCTGCGCAAGAACACCGCGACGTCGTAATCGGATTCGGCATGCGCGTCGCCACGCGCACGCGAGCCGTACAAGACGACCCGCTCCAACCGATCGCCATAAATCTCCGCGAGCGCCGTGCGGAAGCAGGCCAAGACCGGCTCGTCGATCTGCTCGTCTTTCGTGTGTGTTGGCATCTGCCGGGGCCTCCAATCGCCACCATTATACATGGGTCGGGACCAGCCGGATGCGCCTCGCGAACGACGAAGTTTTGTGATAAACTTATAGGCGATAAATTGCTTGAGTTTTATTTGAAGTATGGCTGTTTTGTTATTTCTGTTGGCCGTTTGGCGGCGCTTGTCGGCAATTCCCGTAATTCCCGGTTCGCCGGCCTAAGCGGGAATTTGAATTCCCGTATATTGGCCGCGGGAGTTCGCCCGCAAGGCCTTGATTTGCCTCGCTGTTCTCTGTGCAAAAGCGGCACTTTCGGGCGGAATCGCAAAAATTCCCGGTTCTACGGGAACAGCCGGGAATGGCTGCGGCTTGCCAATCGCCGGGATTGCAGCGAGGCTGGGCGCAGAACCAGCGAAGGAGAAAGCGATGCATTGGACCGATCGGCGGCGCCGTTTTCGCGCGATCCTCCGGGGCGAGCGCTGCTATCACCCGGCCTCGGTATTCGATCCGCTGTCGGCGCGCATTTCGCAGGATCTGGGGTTCGAGGTCGGCATGTTCGCGGGCTCAACCGCCTCATTGACGGTGCTCGGCGCGCCCGATCTGATCCTCATCACGCTCTCCGAATTCGCCGGGCAGGCCTACCGCATCAACCGCGCCTTCGGCCTGCCGCTCCTGGTTGACGCCGATCACGGCTACGGCAATGCGCTCAATGTGATGCGCACGGTTGAGGAGCTGGAGAGCGCTGGGGTGGCGGCGTTGACGATCGAGGACACCCAATTGCCGCGCCCCTATGGCCCCGGCGGCCGTGGGCTCACCTCGATCGAGGAAGGGGTCGGGCGCATGCGCGCGGCGCTTGCGGCGCGGCAGGATCCGGATCTCGTGATCGTCGGGCGGACGATCGCGATGGGCGCGACCGGCACCGAAGACGCGATCGCCCGCGCCAAGGCCTATGCCGCGGCGGGCGTCGATGCGTTCTTCTTTGTCGGCATCAAGGACCGCGCGCAGCTCGAGGCCGCCGCCGCGGCGATCGACATTCCGATCATCATGGGCGGCGGCGCACCGGAACTTGCCGACCGCGAGTACCTCGCGAGCCGCCGGGTGCGCGTCGCACTGCAGGGTCACCAGCCGATCATGGCGGCGACGCAGGCCGTCCACGACACGCTGAAGGCATTGCGCGACGGGGTGCCGCCGCGGGATCTGAAGGGCGTGCCATCGGCGGATTTCATGGCGCGGCTGACGCGCAGCGCCGATTACCAGGGGTGGACGAAGGAGTTTCTAGGCGGCGACTAGGTTCACAAGGAAGCGCAGCGACGCGGCGATCAGAAATAGCCCAAAGCCGATTTCGAGCCGCCGCTTTGGCAAAGCATGCGCCAGGCGCGCGCCGAGCGGCGCGATCCAGCTCGAGATCGGCGCGATCAGCACGACGCCGATCGCCGAAACAAAACCGAGCGACAGCGGCGGCAGCTGCGCCTGGTGTGGAAACCCGGCGAGGACATAGCCGAGCGTGCCGGCGATCGTGATCGGCACGCCGAGACCTGCCGAGGTCGCCACCGCGTTGTGGATCGGCACGCCGTAGAGCGTCATCGCCATTGTCGCGAGCGAGCCGCCGCTGATCCCCATCATTGACGAAGCCAAGCCGACGATAAGGCCGCAGGCCGCCATCCCGAGCGGCCCCGGCAGGTGGCGGCCCAGCACCCAGCTCTCGCGGCCGAAGAGGAGCTTGCCGGCGATGACGCCGGCGATGACGACAAACGCCAATTCGAAGACGCCGGCGGGCGCAAAGGCGGCCGCGATGGAGCCGATTGCGACACCGATCACCGCGGGCGGAGCCCAGGAGCGCATGACGGCCGCGATGACGAGGCCTCGCGCGCGATGCGCCCGATGGGACCTGACCGTCGTCGGCACGATGATCGCGAGCGAGGTCCCGACGCAAAGCTGCATGCGCACCTCTTCGGGCACGCCGAGAATCCGAAACACCTCGAACAGCACCGGGACGATGACGGCGCCGCCGCCGATCCCGAACAAGCCGGCGAGCAGACCTGTGACGACGCCGGCGGCCATGACCGCCGCCGCCAGCCATGCCAATTCGGCGAGGGAGGTTCCAGCCATGCTTAGGGGCGGCCGTAACGGCGCAGCAGTTCGGTCAGCTCATCCAGCGTTTGCCAATCCTCGCAGCGGTCGACTGCGCGCTCGACCTCGGCAGCGCCTTCCGGCGTCAGAACGACACCGGCGAGTTCACGGAACTTTGCGCGAAGCTCGGACTCGGCAAAGGGCTCCTGAAAATCGCCGCGATGGCTGTCGCGGGCATGCGTGCTCCGGCGACCGTCGATCAGGGTGAGCGTGACGCGGGCCGGCTTCAGCCGCGGCGCGACCGCGCTCATCGCAGGGTCTTCGCTCACATGTACGCGGCGGCGCAGTGCCGCGATTGCCGGGTCTTCGAGGGCGCTGTCGTCGAGCGCGGCAAAGCCGGCGCTGCCCCGCCCCACCATCACCGCAGCGGCGTGCGGCAGCGAGTATTTCGATGCGAAATAATTCGGCGGCTCAGGGTTGCGCATGACCGAAGCGAAACGGTAAGTCGCAACATCGATCCGCTCGATCTGGTCGGGCTTCGGCTGCAATTCCGCGAGCGCCCCTGCCAGGCAATCGAGCGCCGTGTGGATGGGGTTGCAGCAGGCGTAGAGGCGGAAATAGTTGCGCGTGATGTGCCAGACTTCTCCGAGGTCCTCCAATAAACCTTCGGAGGTGAATTTGCTCCCGACCAGCTCGCCGAGCGCCTCTTCGATCGCATCTTCCGGCGCCGTGAAGCCTGCCAGCGCCAGTTCGGGCGCGAGCGCCGCGGCAAAGCCGCTCATGCCGCCGGCGACATTGAGGGCGGTCGCGCCGGCCACCGCATTTGTATAGCTCGGGGTCAGCAGCAATATCGTTGCGATGCGCATCGCGCGGCTGACGCCGGTGGCGTCGAGCCCGTAGAGGCGCGCGCCGGCCGCCGCGGCCGCGAGCAGCGGCACCTGGCCGTTCTGGTGCGCCAGCGGCCGCGGCGTGAAGCCGCCTGCAAGCCGCGCCGCGACGTCGTAACCGAGGATGAACGCCGTCAGCATTTCCCGTCCCGAGCGCCCCAGGTGTTCGCCGACCGCCAATGCTCCTGGAAGCACTTGCAGCGCAGCCTGGCCCGAGACGAAGCGCAGTCCCTCGCACAGCTCGATCGACCGCCCTGCAATGCCATTCAGCAGCGCTGCGGTGCGCGGATCATGGCTGGGCCAGCGGCGGGCGAATACCGTGGCGCCACTGCCGGCGGTGGCGGCGAGCCGGTCGCGCAATTGCTGCACCTCGGGCCGTTCGGCGCCGGCCAGAATGACGCCCAACGTATCGAGCAGCACCAGCTTCGCATACCGCCCGACCGGCTCCGGGATGTCCTCCCACTGCGTCTTCGCGACAAACTGCGCCAGTTCTTCGATCTCTCGACCCATGGCTCCGGTTCTCCTTACGGGCGGGGGGTGGTAGGGTCCTATACTCAACCGTAGGAGAACAGCAGATATGGCTGTCGTCGAGACCGAACGTCATGGACAGGTGCTTGTCGTGCGGATGAACCGGCCCGAGCGCCTCAACGCGCTCAATCACGAGATGCGCACGCGGCTCGCCGAGACCTGGACCGAGTTCCGCCACGATGACGGGGTCGACGTGGCGATCTTCACCGGCGCCGGCCGGGCGTTTTGTGCGGGCGAAGACATGAAGGAGTCGCTTGAGCACGGCACACCGGGCGGCTGGCGGCCGGCAATCGACGACCCGTTCATGACCGGAGCCTTGGAGAAGCCCGTCATCGCCGCGGTCAACGGCTTTGCGATGGGCGGCGGCTTCATGCTGGTCGAGCGCACCGATCTGCGCGTCGCCGCGCGCGGCGCCGTGTTCGAGGTCTCGGAAGCCAAGCGCTGGCTGCTCGGCGGCTACAATCACGGGCACGTCGCAAACCTGCCCTATCCGATCGCGATGGAGATGGCGCTCGGCTTCCGCTTCACCGCCGAGCGCTTCTACGAAATCGGTTTCCTCAACCGTCTGGTGGATCCCGACCAGCTGATCGCGAGCGCGCTTGCAATGGCCGAGCACCTCTTGACCTTGCCGCCGGCCTCGCGCGTCAATACCGTGCACATGATGCGCCAGATGCGCCCGGCCCCGTCCCCGGAGCAACAGCGCCTCGCCGCCGCGCTGAAGGAGCACGGCGCCAAAAGCGATCTCATCGAGTCGCGCGCCGCCTTCGCCGAAAAGCGGCCGCCGCACTTTAAGGGCTGGGACGATCCGCAGGACCGCTACCGCCTGCCGGCGCTGGAACAGTAACCGCTATGGCTGATCCAGCAAGCGAAGGTCCGCTCACCGGCCTGCGCGTGCTCGATTTGACCGAGCACATGGCGGGGCCGTTCTGCACGATGATCCTCGCCGATATGGGCGCCGAGGTGATCAAGCTCGAACGCCCAGGCAAGGGGGATTCGGTACGTAGCTGGGGCGACGGCAGCGAGCGCAATCCCTATTTCCGCTACATCAACCGCAACAAGAAAGGGATCACCCTCGACTACAAGCAGCCCAAAGGGAAGGCGCTGTTCTTGCGGCTCGTCGAAGGCATGGACGTGCTGGTGGAAAATTACCGGCCGAGCGTGATGCCGCGCGCCGGGCTCGGCTTCGAGGCGTTGCACGAGGTGAACCCGCGCCTGATTTACGCGCAGCTTTCCGGGCTCGGTTATGACGGCCCTTATGCCGGGCGGGGCGGGTTCGACCTCATCGCGCAAGGCATGGGCGGGATCATGCATGTGACCGGCGAGCCGGATGGGCCCCCGACCTCGGTCGGCCTGCCGATCTGCGATCTCGGTACCGGCATGTGGGCGGTGCAGGGCATCCTAGCCGCGCTTTACGAACGCCAGCGCACCGGGCTGGGTCGGCTCGTCGAGTGCTCCTTGCTCGAAACCGCGATCGGCTTCAGCTCATGGACGAGCGCACAATGGCTCGCGGACCATGAGGAGCCGGTGCGCCAGGGCTCGCGCCACCGGCAGAACGCGCCGTATCAGCGGATGCGGACAAAGGACGGCTATATCATGATCGGAGCCGCCGGCCAGTCGATCTGGGAGCGCTGCGCCGAGGCTTTGGGGCACCCCGAATGGTGCCACGACCCACGCTTTTCGACCAACCGGGAGCGCATGCGGAATCGCGTAGCGCTCGAAGCCGAGATGGAAGCGGTCTTGACGACGGCATCGACCGAGTACTGGGTCGAGGTGCTCGAGGCAGCCGGCGTGCCCTGCGGCCCAGTCTACAATTACGCGCAGATGTTCGCCGATCCACAGGTTCGCCACCGCCGCCTCGTGCAATACGCGAGCGATCCCGAACTGGGTGAGTTGCTGCATATCCGCACGCCGATCAGGATCGGTGACAATGTAAGGGTACGCACCGTCGCCCCGAGGCTTGGCCAGCACAACGCCGAGATCTTCGGCGGCCTCGGCGTCAGCGAGGCGGAAATGCAGCGGCTGCGGGATCGAGGTGTACTGTGACGTTACCCGCATCAAGCCGCCTTCAGTTTACTGCCGATCTCAATATCTGCCGCGTGCTCAACGGCATGTGGCAGGTCTCCGGCGCCCACGGCCGCATCGACCCCGAGCGCGCCGTCGAGGCGATGTTCGCCTATCACGACGCTGGCTTCACGACCTGGGACCTCGCCGACCATTACGGCCCGGCAGAAGATTTCATTGGTGATTTCCGGCGACGTTTCGCCGCGCGTCACGGAGCCGAGCGACCGCGCGAGATTCAGGCCTTCACAAAATGGGTCCCGCACCCAGGCCCGATGACCCGCCGGATTGTCGAGGACGCGATCGAGACCTCGCTGCAGCGAATGGGTGTCGAGTGCCTTGATCTCTTACAGTTTCATTGGTGGGACTACAGCGACAACCGGTATCTCGACGCGCTCAGACACCTGGGCGACCTGCGGGATGCAGGAAAAATACACCATCTGGCGCTCACCAATTTCGACACCGAGCGACTGCGGGTCATTGCTGAGCATGGTATCGCGATCGTCTCTAACCAAGTGCAGTATTCGCTTATTGACCGCCGGCCCGGGGCTCGAATGGCGGGGTTCTGCCGCGATCGCGGCATTGCGTTGCTGACTTACGGCACCTTGCTCGGCGGCCTGCTCTCAGAGAAATATCTCGGCCGTCCCGAACCGGGTTGGTCAGAGCTGAACACTGCCTCGCTGCAGAAATACAAGCGCATGATCGATGTCTGGGGCGGCTGGGCTCTGTTTCAGAAGCTGCTCGGCGCACTGAAGCGAATCGCGGACACGCATCGCGCGAGCATCGCTAACCTCGGAGTGCGTTACGTTCTCGACAGACCGGCGGTCGCCGGCGTCATTGTCGGCGCGCGGCTCGGCGTCGCAGAACATATTTCTGACAATGCCCGAGTGTTCAGCTTTGCGCTCGACGCCGAGGACTATGCTGCGATCGAGCCAGTGTTAGCGAAGTCGCGCGATCTGATGCGGCTCATTGGCGATTGCGGCGACGAATACCGCTAAGGGCCAGCTACGCGCCGCCGATGCTCCGCTCTGAAGGTCGTCGGCTTTTTTGTTCAGTGAATTGATCAGGCCATCGATGCCGCTAGTGCGGAGTGTCGCGGCGAACTCGGATCTATGCGTCGCCAGCTCGCTGATCGCGCCGGAAAGATAGATATCGCGAATCTGCCAAGCGCTGTCGTTGTCGTGGACGACATAATTGATGTCAACCGGCTCGCCATTCGACTTGACGATTTGGGTTTTGATCAACGTGCCGTGCTTGATCTGCTGCTCGCCCAGCACCTTGAATTGTTCTCCGGCATAAGCGTCGAAGCGGCTGGCGTAGACCGCGGCTATGTAACGGCCGTAGGCCTGCACGGCGCGCCGCTTCTGTTCTGGCGTCAATCTGAACCATGACGGACCGACCGACAGCCGCGCCATGAACGGCACGTCAAACGTGCCGTGCACGACCGGCTCCAGCTTCTGGTAGCGACCCCTGGGTCCGAGCGCTGCAGAATGCTGCATGACATCGAGCAGCACATTGTAGAAATTCCGGACCACGCCTGTCGGCGGCCCCGCAGTCGCAGACGCCGGCATCGGACACAAGAGCACCACCAAGCTCGATGCCGCGAGCCAGAGGCCGGAGAGCATCCGTAGTGGAGACTGTCGATATCGGAACATCGATCCCCCTCTTAGTATTTTTCGGCAAGGCCAGGAGTCATAGTCCGAATAGATACCGGCTTTCGGTGGCTTGGCGAGAGGAATCAGCGCGTATCTTAGCGCGATTCCGGCGGCAGCGACCCGAAAGCTGGGGGCGGGACGCGGCGCTGCGAGGCGGCTTCGTAAGCCGAGGCTATTTTTAGGACCACGTCCTCCTTGCCGGGTTCGGCGCGGAAAACGAGCGAGAACGGCAGGCCCGGAGGGGGCAGCGTGGTCGGCGTGTCCGACGGCGCAGAGAGGTAGCGCGTGCCGTCGGGACTTAGAGAGAAGACGGGATCGTAGACGGTCGTCACGTAACCTGCCGGGATCAGTACCTCGGTCAGGCCGGCGTTCGGACCGTAGAAGGATTCGAGGCGCAGATTGTTGCGGCCGCCGTGCGGGTCATGGGCGCCGCCAATTCTGGCGGGCGGCAATGGCGTGTGCAGACGAACGAATGCATCGAGGCGGTTCTCCAGCAACACCATCATGTCGACGCGCCGCAGCAGCTCGCGGAGCATGATGCGCTCGTCGACGCCCTGGCGCCCGCCCAACGGATTGCGCGGGTTGCTGATCTCTTCCCAATTCTTGAAGGCCGCGCGGCCGTCGTTGCCCCAGAATTTGGAGCGCGCATTGAGCTCGGCGAAATCGGCCAATCTCTCGATAAAACCGAGCGCCCGCCAATCGGCGGCGCGACGCGACAGGTACTGGTTCACATGGAAGCGGAACGCCATCGCCAGCTCTTGCTCCTGGATCGTGGCGATGTCGAGATTTGCCGGCGGCGCGATGCGGCCTTCGGCGAGCTCGACGCAATAATCGATCGGCGTCAGCGCGCCGGTGCCGAACACTTTGCCGGGGGCAAATTCGGTCGGCCGGATCGCGGCGGCGAATTCCTTGAACAGCGGCCCTCCGTCGGGTCCCAGTCGGAACAGCAAGTCGGGCATGAAGACCGGCACAAGCCGTGCGAGCGCCTGCCGGAAATCGGGGATCATCTGCGCGAAATCGCGGTCGCGCTCCCACAGCGGATCGCAGGATTCGACGAGGGTCGCGCCAAGCTTATCGCCGAGGATCCATTTGATCTCGGCCGCCGCGGCGAGAGAGATCGGTTCGGCGGCCTTGTCGTCGGGACGGATCAGCATCGACTCGCGGATGACGCCGATGCGCAGGCCTTTGAGCGAGCCCGCAGCGCCCGAAGCGCTGGCGTGGCTCGCGTACGGCGTCGTCAGCACCGAGGAGCGCGGCACGGTGGTGTACGAATCGCGCGGGTCGTAATATCCCGCTTCGGGATCCTTTAATGCATCGAGCACTTTGGCGGCGTCGGAAATCGTGCGCGCGAGAATGCCGGCGCGGTCGCAATAGATATCGGCGCCGATCGCACCGCCATTGAAGCCCAGCAGCGATTTATGCGGCAGGATCAACGCCACCGCATTGTGATTGGCGGGCCCGCGCGTCGAGGCGCGGGTCTCTTCGCCAAGGCTCACCATGACGAGATTGGCGCTGACCGAAACGCCCGAGCCCGAACTCGAGCCCAGTGAGGCGGCGCGCGTCGTGTCGTACGGATTGGCGGGGTTGCCGGCCCAGCTCGAGCGCTGATAACCGAGCACCGACGGCAATATCTTTTCCGCCTTATGACGGCCGCCAGGGTCGCCGGCGCGGCCATTATATTCAGTGCAGACTGCCTTCGCGAAGATGATCGCACCTTTGTTGCGCAGCTGCTCGACGAGGATGTGGTCGCGCGCCGGGAAGTCGATGTCATAGGCCGCGTCGCCGCCGGCGGTCGTGCGCATGTCTTTCGTGTCGAACGGGTCCTTGAACGAGAAGACGACGCCGTACATCGGCATCTTTTCGAGATCGGGATTGCGCCCATAGGCGGCGTCGAGCTCGGCGGCGCGTTCGAGCGCGTCGGGGAGCCGGCGAAAGTGCTCGCAAATCGGCGGCGCACCGGGCGGCAGCGGCCCTAGCGAGGGATGTCGGTCGAACTCGCCGCGGCAGGTCACCGACCGCTCGCCGCGGATGTTGAGCGTGCCGAGCGCGTTGAGCTGCCCGGCTTCGGGCTTGCCGACGATCATGCCGTATTGTTGCTCCACCGACTTATCAGACGCGGTCGGCTCCATGCGGCCGAATTCGAGCGGCGGCCCTTTGTATCTGTCGAGATCCGGCAGAAGCGTCGACGCCTTAACAGTTTCGGTCGGGAAGCGGAGTGGCGCTCCGGCGCGCACTGCACCCGCCGCTTCCGGGATCGGTGCGCCGTCCTCAGTAACGAGCAGGCTGCAGACGCCGTTATAGGCGCGCGCCCTTGCGATGTAGCGCTGCACGACCTCGACGCAGGTGATTTGTCCCGCCCTGATCGCCGCGTGCAATGCGTCGATCGTCGTCTCTTCGAGTTGGAACGGCTCCGGCATGGCCTCGCCTCCGAATGGCCGCGGTGTTAGGCTCGGTTCCGACGGTAATCGAGGAGGGCGAACATGGACAAGGCGCTGTCGGGCATTCGCGTCATCGACATGACCCACAACCAGGCGGGACCGGCCTGCGCGCAGATCCTGGGGTTTCTCGGCGCCGATGTAATCAAATTGGAAGAGCCAAAGGGTGGTGACATTGCGCGCCGCAACATGCGCGATCGGCCGGACAGCGACAGCCTGTTTTTCCTGCTGTTCAACGCCAATAAGCGCAGCTTGACGCTCAATCTGAAAACCGGTCGCGGCAAGGAGCTGTTCAAAGAGCTGATCGCCAAATCGGACATCCTCGTCGAGAATTTCAGCCCCGGCGCGCTCGACCGGCTGGGGCTCGGGTGGGACGTGCTGTCGAAGGTCAACCCGCGCCTGATCTATGCGACGATCAAGGGCTTCGGCAGCTATGGTCCCTATGCCAATTACAAAAGCTTCGAGCCGGTGGCGCAGGCGATGGGCGGCGCGATGAGCATCACCGGCTTCCCGGAGAATCCGCCGACGTATGTGGTGCCGGCGATTGGTGATTCCGGCACCGGCATGCACATGGCAATCGGCGTTCTCGCGGCGCTCCAGCAGCGCCACAATTCCGGCCGCGGCCAATGTGTCGAAGTGTCGATGCAGGACGCGGTCGTCAATTTGATCCGCGTCAGCCTACGCGACCATCAGCGCTTTGGCCGCGCGATGCCGCGGCGCGGCAACCAGATGGGGCAGGGGGCGCCGAGCACGACCTATCCCTGCGCAGGCGGCGGCCCCGACGACTGGGTCTTCATCACCGCGCAGCAGCAGATGTGGCCGGCAATGGTCGAGGCGATGGGCCGGCCGGAACTGGCCGACGATCCTCGCTTCAACACCGCCGAGAAGCGCTGGGAGAATCGCGACGCGCTGAATGCGCTGATCGAGGATTGGACGCGCCAACGCAGCAAATATGAGGTGATGCGCGTGCTCGGAGAGGCGGGGGTGCCGTGCGGCGCCTGCCAAGATACTGGCGAAGTGTTGGCCGACCCGCATCTCAAGGCGCGCGAAATGATCCTCGATATCGATTACCCGACGCGCGGCACCTACAAGACCGTCGGCTGCCCGATCAAATTGTCCCATTCACCGGCCGCAGTGACGCGCCCGCCGATGCTCGGCGAGCATACCGAGGCATTGCTCGGGGAGATCTGTGGCGTCAGTCCGAACGAGATCGAGCGGCTGCGCGATGACGGAGTGGTCTGACCATGCCACTACGACTGACGATCGCTTTCTCAGACAATCCGCGGGTTCAGCCACTAAAGGATGGTGCGGTGAAGCCGCAGAATATCGAGCTCGACTTCATTACCCTTGAACCGGGCACGCTGTTTTACCGCAACCTTTTCTACGATGAATTCGACGTTTCCGAGATGTCGATCTCGGAGACGCTGCTGGCGCGCGAGCGGACCGACGGAAAGAAATGGGATTGGTCGGCGCTGCCGGTGTTTTTGAGCCGCGGGCACCACTGGCCCTACCTTTATGTCAACACCGGTTCGGGCATCAGCAGCCTTGCCGACATGCGGGGCAAGCGCATAGGTGTGCCGGATTACGACATGACAGCGGCGCTGTGGTTCCGGATTGTGTTGAAGGGCCTCTACGGCATCGAGGCCAAAGACAATGTCTGGTTCAACGGACGCACAAAGGAGCTGAGCCATGGCGGGGCGCTCGGCCTCGACAAGGCCGGGCCGGTCGGTGTCGAGCACCGCTGGCTGACGGCCGACCAAACCTTGGATCAAATGCTCGACCGCGGCGAGATCGACGCGTGCACGGCGATTCGGCCGCAAAACCGCACCACCGCCGGCGATCGCACCGTCATCGACCGCTGGGGCGGAACCCAGATCCGCGGCAACCCCAGGCTGCGCAAACTCTGCGAGGACGACGGCAGGTCAATTGTCTTCGAGTATTATCGCAAGACCGGATTTTTCATGCCCAATCACCACGTGATCGTGCAGAACCGCATCTTGCGCGACCACCCTTGGGTGGCGCTGGAGCTTTACGACGCTTTTCAGCGCTCGAAGGAGGTCGCGTACGAGAGGGCGCGGCGTTGCGAAGCGACTTATCTGTACTTTCCCGGCAAGGACCGCGCAGAGCAAACGGCCGTTTTGGGGAACGACCCATATCCGCTCGGGCTCAATGCGATGGGAAGAAACATTGAGCACGCGATCCACGGCTCCCTGGAGCAAGGGTTGCTGACGAAGCCCTTGCAGATCGAGGATATTTACTACCGCACGACCCTGAAGACATGACAGGGGATCCCGTATGCCGAGACAACCTTCGATCGTCATGGCCGGACTTGATCCCGCCATCCAAACCCCCGCCAGCAACGGGACCGGCACCGCTGAAGACGTGGATCACCGGGTCAAGCCCGGTGACGACGAGTTAAGGTGGCCGCAGACGTTAGACTTGCGTTCCATTTCACCTGGGGGATTGCCAAAGCGATGATCGGCTGGAGAGCGCGGCTGGGGTTTCTCGTGCCGCCGGGAAACCCGACCGTAGAAACCGAAATGATCGAATTGGCGCCGCCCGGCGTGTCGGTGCATTTCCATCGCATGACCGCGCGCGGCGCCGCCGGTTCGCACGAGGGCCAGAACGAGCGCAATCGCATGATGGTGGACAACATCGGCGCAAGCGTCGAACTGCTCGCGATGGTGGGGCCGGATGTCATCATCGTGGCTCATACCGCGACGAGCTACTATCTCGGGCGGCAGCGCGAAGAGGATCTCCTTGCTCAGCTGCAAAGTTCGACCGGCAGGCGCGTAATCACTGCATTTGGCTCGGTCGTGTGCGCGCTGGAGCGGCTCAATGTCCGCCGGCTGGCCCTCGGCACGCCCTATTCGCCGGAAACGACGCTGCAGGGCAAAGCCCATCTGGAAGCTCACGGGTTCGAAGTCGTCAACTTTGCCAATCTGCACGGTGTTACAAACATTTACGATCAAACCGCGGAGCGCGCGTACCAGCTCGCGCGCTCGGTCGACAGCGAAAATGCCGAGGCGGTGTTCCTCAGCGGCACCGGTATGCCGACCCTTCCGGTACTGGAAATGCTCGAACAGGATCTGGCGAAGCCGGTCGTTTCCAGCGCCTCCGCGATGATGTGGCGGGCGCTGCGTCTGGCCGATGTCGGGCAGTCGATTTCAGGGTACGGGCGCCTGATGACCCTGGGTCGCAGCGCGAGATAGCAGCAAGGTTTACATCAAGCCAAAATTTTATCTTCGATGAAGAGGCTTGACGGCTGGCATTGCCTACCTACGTCAGGTTGGCAGACCACAGCAGGAGCACACCTCCAGACGGGCCGGAAGGGGCCGGCCGAGCGCTGCCGCATCGGCACATTTCCCTGCGCATAACGGCCAATTGAGAACCAGAGAGGGATTCTGGGCGTAAGTCTTCGTGCAGAAGGCAACGCCGCGAGATCGAACATTCCGACGTTGTCGGGTCGCTGATGGCACCGGATCTGTCGCCGACCGATGGGTCAGCGGTGTGTCATTTTAGCGACGCGATACCCCCGTGTCGCCGAATATTGAGCTTTTCGGTCGGCCATCAGCTTTGAACCAGCAACCCGCTCGGCTTTGCTGGCACACCGAAAGTGGAGAAAGCTAATGCATTGCACTCAACAGGAAACCACGAGGACGCGTCCGTTGCGACCCGTTGCAGCCGCGGTCCTGAGCGTCGGCGCGCTGCTACTAATCCCGGCCGCAAATGCCCAGATGAACCCGCCGCAGGCGCGCCCTCAAACACAATCCCCGCGGACAGAGCCTCCTCAGGCGCAGTCACCATCGCCAACGATCTCGGACGATAAGCTGAACGCGGCTGCGATAGCCATCGGGCAGGTGACCAATATACGGCAGAGCTACGAACCGAAAATCGCGGCAGCGTCGGCGTCTGACAAACAACGCCTTACCAAGGAGGCGAACGACGCGATGGAGAAGGCGGTGACCGATCAGGGGCTTTCCGTGGACGAATACAACAGCATCATCCGTACCGCCCAAAACGATCCGACGGTGCGCCAAAAGCTCACGCAGCGCATTCCCCACTCAGGCCAGTAGAGGTGCGAAATGGCGTCGAACAATCGCATGAGCGAAGCGCAACAGATGGCCCAAACGCTCGGAATTGTCGTCGGAGCCGCCTCCTGCTGCGAGCAAGTGACAGAAGAACGAGTCAATGCAGTGGCCGGAAAATTAAGGCAACTCGTATCGGCCTCAGCCGATGACTCGGCAGACGCGGACGCGGCCAATGAGCAGTTCTCAGTGGCGCTCGAAGCCGGTCGGACAGCCGTCGAGCTTGGAAGGATCGATCCGGACCACGCAGAGTCCGCCCTCGTCGAGCTAGAGCAGCAACTGTCCATCTAACGCTTCGAGAGCGAGGCGGAGGGGTCTGCCGGCCGTCTCGCCTCGCTCCCCCTATTATTGCTGGCAAGCTTCGTCCTTGAGGCCGAATACCGATTGCGGCGCGCTGAAGCCGGCAAGGCTGAATTCGCCAAGCGCGGTAAATTCGTTTGGACAGTAGCGTGTGAATTCGCCGGAGGCGAGGATGGTGCGCCCCAGCTGCCCGGTCAGCTTTTCGATGCGCGCGGCACAATTGACCGCCGGGCCGATACACGTGAAATCGAGCCGATTGCGGCTGCCGATATTGCCGTAGAGAACATCGCCGATGTGCAATGCCAGACCGAACCGCAATCCCGGCATTGCCGAGCTAGCGAGTGCCGTGACATTGGCCCGCGCCTGGCGTGCGGCGGCAAGCGCCCGCGTGCAGACCTCAGTCTCGTCGCCGGTAATCGCAAAGATCGCCAGCAGGCCGTCGCCCATGAATTTCAGCACTTCGGCGCCATGCTCGAGGATCACCGGCACCTGGCAATCGAAATAGCGATTGAGCAAGTCGATCATCACCCGCGGCGGCAGGCTGTCCGCCAGTGCCGTAAACCCGCGCATGTCTGACAGCCATATCGCGGCGTGGATTTCCTCGATATCGCCGCGCCGGATGTGGCCGGCGAGGATGCGTTCACCGGCATCGTGCCCGACATAGGTGTCGAGCAACATGCTCGCCATCCGCCGCAGTGCCCGGACCTCGCCGACCCGCGCCAGCGGCGTCATGATCGCTTCGAGGACGGCGATCTGCTCGTCGGTGAAGCCGTTGACCTCGCGTGTCGTGCAGGTCACGACATGGATCGTGCCGTCGGTAAAGAAAAGCGGCGAGGCCAGGTAATCGGTCACGCCTTGCTCGCGGAGCTCCGCCAACATCGAAAAATCGATAACACATTCCGGGTCTGCTAGTTTGCGCCGGATGGCACGCCCTGTTTCGTAAATACGAGTAACCGGGCTGCCGCGGTATTCTGCGGTCTCGATGATCTCAAATGGGGCTTCTGAACTTTGGACCTCCGCACCCGGCCGCCAAATAAATCGCCGCCCCATGACATTCGGGTGCAAAGTCCGCACGAAGACGGCGACCCGCCACAGTGGAATGCCTCCGGCCACGAGCCGCTCGCACAATTGCGCCAGTACCTGCTCCGGCTGCGGCGCCGACCGGGCGCCATCGATCAGCCAATCGGCGACAGCTCTGATCTCGACATTGGGCATCGCGGCCGAATTGATCGTTGCCCCAGCGACGTTCATAATACGGGCACTGTGCCAAAATGGGGAGCGATATGCCGATCGAGGTGACCCCGCTGCACCCGACGCTCGGCGCCGAAGTGCGCGGCGTCGATCTGACTCGTCCAGTACCGCCCGCGCTTTTTGTCGAGATCGAGGCGGTCTTCGATCGTCACGCTGTCCTCGTCTTCCCGGGGCAACTGGTCAGCGATGAGCAGCAGCTGGCGTTCAGCCGGCTCTTCGGCTCGCTCGAGGTCAATCCGAACTACGCCGGCGCCAAGATGCGACTGCGCCCCGACATCGCCGATATTTCCAACCTCGACGCCGAGGGCCGGGTGCTCGCACGCGACGACCCCCGCAACCTCTTCAACCTTGGCAACCAACTCTGGCACACCGACAGCTCGTTCAAGCGCGTGCCAGCGAAATGCTCGCTGCTGTCGGCCCGCGAGCTGCCGCCATCGGGTGGCGAGACGGAGTTCGCTGACATGCGTGCCGCCTGGGACGCGTTGCCCGAGGCTAAAAAACACGAGCTCGAGGGCCTCGTTGTCGAGCACAGTATCTTCCGCTCGCGCAGCCAGATCGGATTTGCCGATTTCAACGACGAGATTTACCGGCAATTGCCGCCGGCGCCCCAAGCCCTCGTCCGTCACCATCCGGCCTCGGGCCGCACCAGCCTTTATCTTGCCTCGCATGCCTCGCACGTCATCGGCTGGCCGCTCGAGAAGGGTCGGGCACTGATCGAGGAGCTGGTCGGTTTCGCAACGCAGCCGCAATTCGTCTATCAGCACCGCTGGGCCGTTGGCGACCTCGTCATGTGGGACAATCGCTGCACGATGCACCGCGGCCGCCCTTACGACGATACGCAACGCCGCGTACTGCACCGAACAACCGTCGCGGACTGGGCTAATACGCTCGAACAGGAAGGCCACACCCCACGTCCCTAAGCCTCCCCGGCTTGCGGAGGAGGGAGGGGTGGGGCCGCGTCGCTCCAGCATCAGCGTGAGAGTTCGCCCTCTCCGACCAGTGTCAGGACCAGCTCGCGGCGGTGCGGCGAAGCGCGGTGCTCGAGCAAAAAGATCCCTTGCCAGGCGCCGAGCTGCAGCCGGCTGCCCGTGACGGGAACCATCAGCTGGGTTTGCGTCAATGCGCTTTTGATGTGGGCGGGCATGTCGTCCGGCCCTTCATCGTTGTGGCGGTAGAGCGTCACGTCCTCGGGAACGATCCGGCACAGAAAATCGTCGAGATCGCGCCGCACGTCGGGCGAAGCATTTTCTTGGATCAACAGCGAGGCGGAGGTGTGCGGGATGTAAACGGTCAGAACCCCAGTCGAAATGCGCTGGCGTTCGGCCCAACGCACCACCTGCGCCGTGATCTCTTTGATCTCGCGGGGCGCGGTGTCGATCGAGAGGCGGGTTTGTGCGATGCGCATCGGCGATGCCCTCCGCTCGAAGATATGGGGCTGTGGCAGGCCTGTGGCGATGCCCTTCCGTGACGCCGCCGGGCGGCTTATCCTGCCGCCGATGTCGCGAAGATCCACGACGAACTCCGTCCTCGTCGCCGCGATGGTGACGGCCGTGCTGGGGCTCCCCGAGGCGCCGCGTGCCCAGGCCACCGACCTGCTGCTCGTTCTCGCCGCTGATGTGTCGCGCAGCATTGACGATGGCGAGTTCACGCTGCAGCGCAAAGGCTATGCCGCGGCGCTAACCGATCCGCGCGTTCTCGCGGCGATCCGCAGCGGCGCCTCCGGTACGATCGCAATATGTTTTGTCGAATGGTCCGGCGCGGGCGAACAGAATGTCGTCGCCGATTGGACCGTCATACGAGACGAAGAAGATGCGGGCGGTCTGTCGACGGTGATACTGGCTGCACCGCGCTCCTTTATCGGGCGGACCTCGATCAGCGGTGCGATCGATTTTGCGATGGAGCGCTTCGCCGCGGCGCAACCGAGGTCGCATCGGCGCATCATCGACGTCTCGGGCGACGGAACCAACAATTCCGGCCGGCCCGTCACCGACGCGCGCGACGAGGCGGTGGCGCAGGGCGTAACAATCAACGGGCTGGCGATCATCAACGACAAGCCGAACCCCGGCTATACGTTTCACACCCAGCCGCCGGGCGGCCTACCCGAATGGTATCGCCAGAATGTAATTGGCGGTCCGGGCGCATTTCTGCGCGTGGTCGAGAATTTCCAATCCTTTGCCGATGCGATGACCAACAAGCTGGTCAGCGAAATCGCGGCGACCGAGGCTCCGCAACGCACCGCATCGTTTCGCTGAAAGCGACGGAGTGAGGGCGGCTATGGCGGGCTTCCGACCGGAGGTCGATATCGCAGTGATCGGCGCGGGCGCTGCCGGTATCGGTGCGGCCTGCCGGCTTCGCCAAGCGGCCTCGGTTTCGCTGCTGGTGCTTGAGGCGCGCGACCGGGTCGGCGGCCGCGTTCACACGATCGCCCCGGCCGGATTCCCGCTGGATCGCGGCGCTGAATGGCTGCATTCGGCGGATCGCAATCCGCTTGCACCGATAGCGCAACGGCTCGGCTTTTCGGTGCATCGCCGGCCGCCGGAATGGGTGAGCCGGCTGCGCCGCAGCGGCGCGAGCCTCGAGGCCGAGGCGGACTGGATCGCAACTCGCCAGGCGCATTTCCTGGCGCGCAGAATTGCAGCAACGGAACCGGCCGACCGCTCGCTGGCGAGTCTGCTCACACCGGGCGGCCGCTGGAACGAGCTCCTCGATGCGACGAGTACCTGGGGGAACGGGGCCGAGCTCGGCCGCGTCTCAGTGAAGGATCACGCCCGCTACGAGGATAGCGGCGTTAATTGGCGTTTGCGTGAGGGCTATGGCCGGCTGTTTGAAGCACTTGCCGAGGATTTGCCGGTGGCGGTCGGTACGCCGGTGTCGCGCATCGACCATGGCGGGCGGGAGATCCGCCTTGCAACCTCGCGCGGAACAGTGACCGCCGCACGGGTCATTGTCACAGTGCCGACCTCGATTCTCTGCGCAGAGCTGTTGCGCTTCGAGCCGCCGCTGCCCGACAAGCTCATCGCCGCGGCCGGGTTGCCCCTCGGCGTCGACGACAAGCTGTTCATCTCGCTTTCGGGTTCGGCCTTGGGGATCGAGCCCGATACGTTCCTCGTCGGCTCGACCACTTCGCGGGAAACGATGAGCTATCAGGTGCGGCCATTCGATCGGCCGGCGATTTACTGCTTCTTCGGCGGACGTTGGGCGGCGGCGCTCGAACGGGATGGGGAGGCGGCAATGTTCGCGTTCGCGGCCGGTGAGCTCGCGCGCCTCTTCGGCAACGACATCCGACGGCAGATCGCGCCGCTCGCCTCGACCGCCTGGCTGCAGGACCCCTGGGCGCGCGGCTCCTATTCTTACGCGCCGCCCGGCCACGCCGACGACCGCGCGGCGCTCGCCGCCCCAGTCGACGACCGTCTGTTTTTTGCCGGCGAAGCCTGTTCGCCCAATTTCTTTTCGACGGCGCACGGCGCTTACATGACCGGCATCGCCGCCGCCGAAGCGGCGCTGGCGAGCCTCAACGCTCTCTGACTCGAAAATCGCGCCGGGAATAGAAAGAAAACTCCTGCGGTCTGCTCCCCGGAGTCCGACGAGGCAGGGGAGAGGTGTGACGATGGGACGCCCGGCCGGGGGAACCGCAAGCCACATGCCGCCGGAGGATCAGCGGTTTGACAGCGTGGCGATCTCTTTTCACTGGATATCGCTGGCGCTCGTCACAGCCCAGTTCTCGAGTGCTTGGCTGATCGCCGCCGCGACGCGAGATCAAGCTGCCTTATTACTCGTATTTCATCGCTCTCTCGGCATTGTGATCTGGTTTGTGACGGCCTGCCGCTTCGCTTGGCGGACGCGGTTCGCCCGTCTGCCGCCCTTTCCGAACAGCATGCCGAAGTTCCAGCAGGTGCTGGCGAAATTGAACGAATACGGCCTCTACACTCTGTTGATTTTCCAGCCGGTCACGGGCATCGCCGATGCGCTGTTCCGCGGCCGGCCGTTTCGGCTGCTTTTATGGCAGGTGCCAACGCTCCTGCCGCGGGATAAGGGGCTCGCAGATTTGTTCGCTGAGATGCACCACATCGGAGCCTATGTGCTGTTGTTTTTGATTGGCGGGCACGCGCTCGCAGCGCTGTTTCACCGGTTTGTCCTCGGCGACGCTGTCCTCCAGCGGATGCTGCCGCCGCCGGCCGCGGTGAAAAACGCTAAGGCGAGAAAAGCCGCGGCCGCTCATTGACGGCGAGCACGCGGATGCCCCGATCGTCGATCTGGATCGTATTGAGCGAGGCGAGACCGACCTCGATGCGGGAGTAAAAGTCGAGCGGCATGCCGAGGGCGAACAGCAATACGGCGCGAATCACATCGCCGTGGCTGACGATCAGCACCGTCCCGTTGCGATGTGTCTGGCCCAGATCGAACAGCACCCGAACCGCACGGTCCTGGACTTGCCGCATGCTCTCGCCGCCCGGCACAGTGGCAATGCTGCGGCAGTTGCTCCACAAATGCCAGCGTTCGTCCGCCCGCACGGCGTCGTAAGTCAAGCCGGTCCACTCGCCAAAATCGATCTCGAGCAAATCGTCGCGATAGGCGACTGGCAGATTGAGCCGCTCCGAGAGGATTTCGGCGGTCTCGCGCGTGCGCTGCAGTGGGCTCGAATAGAGGGCATCGATTTTGTCTTCGGCCAAGCGATCGGCGACCGCCGTGATCTCGGCGCGGCCGACTGCAGAAAGACCCACTCCGGGCGTGCGTCCGGCCAGCACACGGCCGCGCAGTACATGCTCGCCATGCCGCAGCAGATAAAAGACCGTCAATCGCACCATCCTTGCCCAATGGAACGCATTGACGGCGAGCGCTAGCATAGGGGCGCGTCAGGCGGCAAGCGCGATGCGCGAGAAAAACCAATAACTCCCGAGCCCGACGATCACCGCCGAGATGCCATAGACGGCGAGCGGCCGCCCGATCGGCAATGCTCCGGCACGGCGGCCAGGGGCGAGCACGCGATCCAGAGCCAGCAACCCCGGAACGAGCAGCGAAACGATCGCGATCTGGCCGATCTCGACGCCGAGGTTGAACGACGCGAGCGCCGGAACGAGCGCGCTGCGCGGCAGTCCGAACTCCTGTAGAGCGCTGGCAAAGCCAAAGCCATGGATCAGACCAAAGCCGAAGGTGTCGCGCCAACGCTTGTCCATGTCGCGAGAGATGAAGTTTTCGGCCGCCACGTAAATGATCGAGGCGGCAATCGCCGGCTCGGTGATGGCGCTCGGGATGCGCACGATATCGAGCGCCGCCAGCGACAACGTGATCGAATGCGCAAGCGTGAAAGCCGTTACGGCCTTCACCACCGGCCATAACCGGCGCGCCCACAGCACCACCGCGGCAAGGAAGGCGATATGGTCGTAGCCGAGGAAGATGTGGCCGATCCCGGCCGCTATGTAGCGCCCCATGACTTGCGCCAGATTGGGCGGCGCCGCGGCGGTCAGGACGGTCTCGGTGCGGTTGGCGTCCAACAAATCTTGCGCGGGATCGGGATCGGGGCCGACCAACACGACCTGCTTGGCGTCGGGGGAGGCGTCGATCAGCACCGTCGAGCGATACCGCAACGGGTCCGATGCGCCGGCGCAGAGCCACGCAATCCGGATGACGACGCCGTCGCCGTCGGGTGCGACGCCGGCGGCGCCAGGCCTGCAAGAAACGCCATCGGCGTCCGTCACGGCCGTGTGCCGCGTCACGTACGCGGCGACCGGCGCGGCCGCCGCAGCGAGCGCCGCTGGCAGGACGAGACCGGTGGCGTCGTCGAAGACACTTGTGCCGGCCACGCGATCGACGTCGCTCCCTCTGAGCGCGATCTTGACTTCGACCGCGCGGTCTTGGTCGATAATGATGCGGGCGCTCGATAGATTGACCTGATGCGCTTGTGCCGCCCCTGCAGCAGCGAGAAATGCGGTTACCGCCAGCAACAGCGCGGCGATCATGACGGCGTGCCGGCGAGCTCGAGCAGCGTAGCGAGATGCCGGGTTGCATCGGCCGGAGCCACCACCAGCGTGTCGTTTTCTCGAATGCGCGCATAGTGACCGGGTCGCTCTTCAGCCTTGCCGAACTCGATCCGCGCTACCGGCCCGGCCGAGTCGCGGCTGTAGAGCAGCAGGATCGTCGCCGGGTGCTCCAGGCCGAAGCTGTCGAGCTCCCCCTCGTCCGGGCGCCGCGCAACCGTTCGCGCGATCGGCAAGCCATCGAGCCCGGCGAGCTCGGCCTCGATTAGCGGCGCCAGTTTGGGGTCCGCATGGTGCACGAAGCCGCCCGGGGTGTGCACGTGTTGGCCGACGTGATGGAACCACAGGCCGTCAACGTCGCGCTCAAACCGGTAGAGCGCGCCCCGGCTCACAATCTCGATCGCCCAGGCTTGGGCAATTGAGACGGGCAACAACCTGCCAATCCGCTCGGCCATGTCGCGGGCAAGGTCCCATTCCGCACCGACATCGCGAGGCAGCAGATAGAGCTCCGGCCGACCGGAGATGCGCACGTACTGCGCATTCCGCGCGGGCGTCACTTCACCAAACTCGAGACGCGCAAGGCCGCCGCCCTTCCGCGTAACGGAAACGGCGAAGCGCGGTGGTTCGAGACCGTAGGCGGCGAGCTGGCGCGGGTCATACTCGTCCCCTGCCAGCACGCGCCGTGGCGCGGAGGCCTTCAGCAAGCGGAGGGCCGTGTCGATGTGTCCGGCAATAGCGGGGCCGGCGGCGGTCCCGTCCACGATCCAACCGTCCCGTCCCTCGCGGCTGAACCGGGTCCGCCTTTCGCCTGCGGAGTATTCGATGTAGGCGATCGGCTCCGCCGCGACCGGCAGGATGCCGCCCGCCTCCATATGGGTGCGCGGGGCATCGGATGGCCAACGTCCGGTGACCGCGACCGCGCCGATGAGGCCGGCCATCAGGCAGGCAGCGACGATCCCTGCGGCGGCAGTAAAGCCGCGGTTCACTGTCGCCGCCACCGCACCACCACGCCGATGAGTATGACGCTGAGCGGCAGCAACACCTCCACCAACACGAACGTCACCTGCATCTGCCGGTGCGTCAGCCGCATTTCGGGAATGCTGTAGGTTTCCGGCTTGAGAAGCGGCGTGCTGTCTTCGGCGAGCCAGCGGATCATCGAAACCGCGAGGTCGCCGTTCGACGCGTAGGGAAAGAATGCGTTGCTGGCGAAACTGGCGTTGCCGACCAGAACGAGGCGGAACAGGCCCCGGCCGCCGCTGGGCCAAGTCCCCTGCACTGCGGCGGCGAGCAGCCGCGGCGCCGAGGCTGGTGGCGGAGCTGGCGCAGGTCCGGCAGTTGCCAGGATTGGCCGCAAGTAGCTGTCTTTGCTCGTCGCGACCAGTTCGACGACCGTGATGTCGGCAACCGGCTTTTGCAGGCGGATCGGCCGAGCTTCCGGAAACACCGTCAATGCAATCTGCTCGGTGATCGGGTGCGGCGGATAATACGGTACCGCGATCTGCTCCTGGTCGGTGCCGTAGTGATTGAGCGGATCGACGACCACCCCGTTTTCGACGCTGAGACCGACTTCATCCAACAACGACACGAGTTCGGGAGCAGCGGGAAAGCGCGGATCATAGGCCAACAGCAAATGGCCGCCGCGCAGCAGATAAGCCCTCAGCGCCGCCACTTCGGCGGGAGTGTAAGAACTGGTCGCCCCAAAATCGCCGACGACCGCGCAATCCTCCGGGATCGCCGGCAGCATTGCCGCATCGAGTGCGCGGTCGTTGTAGCCGACCGTCTCGAGCGCCAGCTTCAGCCGGTCGAGCCCCTCCGGAGGCGCTTCCAGGAGGTCCGAACCGCCTGGCCGATCCCCGCCAAGTGTCTCTTGGTGAGTATAGTGCACGTGGCCCGGTGCGTAATGTTCACCGTGCCCGGTCATGAAGCAGACGATCTGGGTGCGCTGCTGCAGCACCCGCTCGATCGCGTAAGCCATTTGGCGCAGGTCCACAGTATTCTCGACCTGCGTGCGGCGGCCTTGCGCTTCGACGACGGCGGTGTTGTAGAGCTTCACGCCGTAATCGCGCGCTGCAGTGAATTCGGTATCGAGGTCGAGGCTGCGCACTCTGAGATGCGGGTGCCGACGCGCTGCCACCGCCAACACCTGTTTTGCGGCGTCGGCGTATTCATCCTTGCTGTTGTAGAAATAACTCAAAACCACATCGCCCCGCAGGCTGCGCGCGACCTTCTCCAACTCCGGCGGCGGCGTGTAACGGCTGCTTACGGTCGCGTCGAAATGCGCATCGTGGCGATAGAGCGCGATGTTGCCGAGCAATGCCAGACCGAAAGCCGCGATGACGAGACCGGGCGCGGCGAGACGCGCGAAACGGCCGCGCGGATGCAGCGGCAGCCGCAGCCCGAGCGAGAAAATCAGCAGCATCGCCGCGCACCAAGCGCCGAAATAAAGCACGTCGGCGGTGGCCTCATCGGCCGATGCGGCCGCGCCAACGCCAAGCCCCAGCGCAGCGAGAAACAACGCGACCTCAACGAGCCGGCGCGCCGATCGCGATCTCGTCGTCCCGGCGGAGGCCGGGACCCATGTTTCGACCACTCTGGAGCCTCCTGGGGAGAGCAGTGTGCCACCAGAGTTTTCGGATGGTCCATGCCGCGGAGGGCTAGACCCCCGCCTGCGCCGGGGTGACGATGGGGGGCGGCTGTTAGATTGCCTCACAGCTTTTCTCAGCGCCGCGCCAGCGCGCGCACGCTCAGGAATAGGCCGAGCAGCGCCACGCTGATGAAAAACCCGGCGTCGGAGAGAAAGATCGAGCCCGTCGCAAATGGCGTGAAATGCACCAACAGCGACAGGTTGACGACGAATGCATCGAATGGATCCGGCAGCATCCAACCGAAATGGTCGATGATCCACAGCAGCAGAAAAAGGCTGAGCGACAACAGCGCCGCAATGATCTGATTGTTGACGAGGCTCGAGGTCAGCAAACCGACCGCGACGAGCGCGGCGGCGAGCAGAAAGAGGCCGAGATAGCCGCTCCAGATCGGACCCCAATCAGGCTGGCCGAGAATCCCGAGCGTGATCGCATAGGCCCCGGACAGCGCCAACATCAGCACGACAAGGCTAAGGCTGGCGAAGTACTTCGCGAAAACGACAGCCACGGCCGAGACGGGTGCCGTGAGGAGCAGCTCGAGGGTGCGCAACCGCCGCTCTTCGGCGACCAGCCGCATCGTGATGATCGGCACGGTCAGGAGGAACAGAACGTAGATTTGAAAGAACAGATGGACGAGCGTCGGGGAATGACTGATGAACAGAGTGAGCGTGAAGGTGTAGCCCATGATTACCAGGAACACCGACACCACCACGTAGGCGATCGGCGAGGTGAAGATCGCTGTTTCCTCCTTGAGCAGCAGAGCAGCAAACCGCCTCATGCCGCCTCTGCTTCCATTACTGCGGCATGCCGCGTTAAATCGAGAAACACACTTTCGAGATCGGGCCTCATTTCGGTCAGCTCCGATAGCGCAAAACCCTGCCCGATGATCGCCCGGGCGAGTTCAGCCGCCGGCCGTATCGGAGCCAGTTCGATCCGGTAAGTCTCCGCATCCTCGGAGGGGGCGGGGACAGCGGCAACAACCCCAGCCATCTTTTGGAGCGCGGGCAGGACCGCAGGCGGCGGACCGCCGATGCGCAGCTGGAACCGGCGCGTAGGGCCCGCCTCGCGCATCGCGTCGGTCGTCAGAAGGCGTCCGTCGAGCAGGATCATGACTCGGCTCGCGACCCGTTCGATCTCGGTCAGCACATGCGAGGCGACCAGGACCGTGCGCCGCCCGGCCAGCGAACGGATCAACGCGCGGACTGCGATCACCTGGTAGGCGTCGAGCGCATTCGTCGGCTCGTCCAGGATCAAGAGCGGCGGATCGCCCGAGAGCGCCTGCGCGATCGCGACGCGCTGGCGATAGCCGCGCGACAGCTTACCGATCGGCATGCCGAGAACCGAGCCAAGATCCAGCCGCTCGGCGGCAGTAGCGACGGCGCCACGGGCCGCGTGCCGCGGCACGCCCTTGATCGCAGCTATAAAATGCAGAAATTCGCGGACCCGCATGCCATCGTAAAGCGGCGCATCCTCGGCGACGTAGCCGATGTGACCGCGTGCGACGAGCGAGTCGGCGGTGACATCCGCTCCGGCTATGCGCACGGTTCCAGAGGTCGCCGGCAGGTATCCGCCGAGGATGCGCAGGATAGTGCTCTTGCCGGACCCATTGGGCCCGAGCAGGCCGATGATCTCGCCTTCTTCGATAGCGAAGGAAACCCCCCGCACCGCAACCCGCCGGCCGTAGCGCTTCACGAGCCGATCAACGAGGACGCAATCCGCCATCCTTGGCCAAAACGCCGGCTGCCGGCGCGCGCGGCGGCGCTACTCGTAAAATTCGGGCGCGTGCTTGTGCTTCTTAAAGGTTTCCTCGTCGTGCGCGAAGATGACGTCCGCGCCCTCCGCCGACATCAAATGCTTGATCCATTCATACGCATCAATCATGCCGGCGGGATTATAGGCGAGCGAGACGCTCGGCAAGAGATCCTTCTGCAGGTTCTCCATCAGGTAGCAGACATCGCTGGTCAGCACGACTGGGCCGGTCTTCGGCAAGCGGACCACGACCATCTGGCTGCCGGGAGTGTGGGACACCGCGCGATGGATGTAGATGCTGCCGTCGCCGAATAAATCGAGGTCGCCGTCGAGCTCGATCACCTTCTGCCGGTTGACCTGGTTGGCGCCCACGTCATTCCGCAGCATCGAAAAGTCGGCGGTGATGTAGCAGCAGCCATAGCTGGGCTTCGGCCAGAACGCGTTGACGATCTCGTCGCGCTGATAAACGATCGTCGCGCCGGGGAACCTACCGACATTGCCGGCGTGGTCGAGGTGCATGTGCCCCAATATCACGTAATTGATGTCGGACGGTTTGACGCCGGCCTTGTTCAGCTGGACATCGATGGCCACGTCCGGACTGCGGCTCTCAGGGGTGGCGAGCATTTGCGCGAGCGGCCCCCAATAGGTCGGGTCGGAGATGACTTTGTCGTTGTTCCCGGTATCGAACAGCACATTGCCTTTTGGATGCTTGATCAGAAAGAAGGCGACCGGGACTGTGATCTTGCCGGTCGCTCCCGTTTGCAGGCCAGACTTGTCGATCGTCAGCCAGCCGGACGAGAACACGTAAAGCTTCATCCCCTCGGGTGAGGCCGCGGATGCCTCCGCCGCGAGCCAGAACGCGACACCAAAAAGGGCCGTCAGGCCGACGGCCAGAATGCGGAAAATTGACCTCACTCGCCCCTCCCTTTACCGGTAAAACCGGTTAACGCATTTGTTAAGACAAGGTTAACCGAACCCCCACCGAGTGGCAACGCACTAGTGAAATCTTTGATCTCCCTCTCCTCGTGGGCCTGAAAAGGGCGGAGATGCGCTCTGATCCGGTTGTCCAAGCAGTTGAACAGGTGCTTGCTGAGGGATCGGCGATCGGATAGGAGAATTGTCCGGCAGAACAGCTGTATCGGCTGTTTTAAGCTGCCGGGGGACTAATGTTTTCATATGGCTCCGCGCGTCGGGGGCCCAATTCATTCCGATGGCACTAGGAAGACCGGCGCACGCGGGTGTCGTCGTCCTGCGCCTCGGAAAACTAATCGTGTCGGCGCTGCCCCTCTGGTGCAGCGGTTGTCTTGTCGGTCCGGACTTCTCGACGCCATCGGCGCCGGTCGCGGAGAAATGGCTCGAAGCCAACAACCCATCGGTAGACACGCGGAATCAGGAATATCGCGACTGGTGGACCGTGTTCCACGACCCGGTACTGAACCGGCTTGTCGAGATCGCCTACAATCAGAACCTGACGCTGGTCAGCGCCGGTACGCGCGTGCTCGAGGCGCGAGCGCAGCTGGGCGTGGCGATCGGCGAATTCTATCCCCAAGTGCAGCAGGGCACGGGTGAACTCACCTACATCCGGCCAGGTCATGCCGACACGACGAGATTTCCGGTAGGACTCACGCGGAACTTCTGGCGCGACGCGCTTGGCCTCACCGTCAATTGGGAATTGGATTTTTGGGGCAAGTTCCGTCGCGCCATAGAATCCGCCGACGCGTCCTATCTCGCCTCGATCGCGAATTACGATTACGTGCTCGCCACGCTGCTCGGCGATGTCGCCACGACGTATATTGGCATCCGCACGTTGCAGACCCAGATCGCTATCGCTCGCGACAACATCGTCAAGCAAAAAAAGGCGCTGGCGATTGCGGAGGCCAAGTATCACGGCGGCACCGCAACCAAGCTCGACGTCTACCAGGCGCAAAACGTCCTGGCGCAAACCGAAGCGACGATCCCGCAGCTGACGATCCAGTTGGACCAAGGCCTCGATGCGCTGGCCGTGCTGCTCGGCATGCCGCCGCAGCCGATGGACCCCTTGCTGAGGGGATCGAGCGGGATTCCGGTTCCGCCAAAGACCGTCGCGGTCGGCATTCCCGCCGATCTCGTCCGCCGGCGGCCGGACATTCGCGCCGCCGAGCTGGCGGCGATGGCCCAGAGTGCGCAAGTCGGCATCGTCGAGTCGAACCTCTATCCGGCGTTCAGCTTGACCGGGACCTTCGGCACGGCTGCGAGCAACGTCGGGCAAAGCAAGCTGAAGCGGGTTTTCGAGGGAAGGGCCATCACCTTCGCGTTCGGGCCTGCTTTCCAATGGAACATTCTCAATTACGGGCAGATCACCAACCAAGTCCGCGTCGAGGATGCGGCGCTGCAAGGCCTGCTGGTCGACTACCAAAACACCGTGCTGAAGGCGCAGCAGGAAGTCGAGAACGGGCTGGCGAGCTTTCTGCAGGGCCGCGAAGCGGTCGATTTCCTGCGGCAGAGCGTCGCCGCGGCCAACTCTGCTCTCGGTATCGCGCTGTTGCAGTACAACCTCGGAACGAGAGACTTCACGACCGTGCTGACCGCGGAGCAGAACCTTTACACGGCGGAGAACGACTTGGCGATGGCCGAGGGCAATGTGTCGACGGGTCTGGCCTCCGTCTACCGCGCCCTTGGGGGCGGATGGCAGATACGTGTCGACAACGAATTCGTGCCCGCCGCGATGGCCGAAGAGATGAGGCAGCGGACCAATTGGGGCGAGCTGCTATCGCCGCCCGGCGCGGCGCAGCCGTCTGCCCCGGCGCTGCCGACGCCGGCCAACGTCAATCCCAACCCTCGACCGCCGGAGTGGTGAAGTGGTTGTGAAGCTGTTTTCTGCCATCGCCCGGCGGTACCGGGTGCATTTGATTCTTGCACTGGCGATGTTGGTTGGCGGCGCCGCCGGATACGGGGCGGCGAAGCTGCATCAGGGGCCGCTCGATACGGCCGTGGCGGCCGAGCCCAAGGTGCCGGCTGCGCCACCTCCGGCCACCGCTGTTACACCGGCGCAGCTCCCGTCGGCGACGACGCTGCCCATCCCCGTCGTGAAACCTCGGACACAGAACGTCAGCAGCTACGTCGAGATCACCGGAAACGCCGCATCAGTGAATGCGGTAAAGCTGATCGCACGCGTCGAGGGTTATCTCGAGCAGATCCATTACGAGGATGGCCAATTCGTCAAAAAGGACGACCTCCTCTTCACGATACAGCAGGACCAGTACAAGGACCAACTGCAACAGGCCCAGGCACAACTGCTTACCGCTCAGGCCTCTCTCACCTACGCAAAGACCGAGCTTGTTCGATACTCGAAGCTGGTCAAACAGGATGCGGCGACCCAGACAGAGGTCGATCACTGGACCTTCGAGAAGGCGAGCGCCGAAGCATCGCTGCTCAACGCACAGGCGCAACTGGCGCTGGCAAAACTGAACCTCAGTTACACGGAAGTCAGGGCGCCGTTCGACGGCATTGTCGGCAAGCATTTGATCGATCCGGGCAATGTTGTCGGTGGGGGTGGTCAGCAGACCGCGCTAGCCGAGATCACCCAGCTCAACCCGATCTATGTCGTCGCCAATCTGAGCGAGCAGGAGGTATTGAAGATCCGCGCCAATTTGAGCCAGCATCGGCTTACCTTTGCCGAACTGCACAAGGTTCCAGTCGACGTCGCGCTGTCGGACCAGACCGGATTTCCCCTTCAAGGAACGATCGAGTATGTCGCCCCGGGGCTCGACCCGGCGACCGGAACCTTGCTGGTGCGCGGGATACTGGCGAACCCGGACCGTACCTTACTACCCGGCTTTTTCGTCAAGATGCGCCTGCCGACGGCGAAGGTCGACCGCAACGCGCTGCTGGTACCCGACCGCTCCCTGCAGGAAGACCAGGGCGGCCGCTACCTGCTGATCGTCAACAAGGACGACGTGGTCGAACAGCGCTATGTGCAGCTCGGGCAGCTCGATGGATCGCTGCGAGTCATTACGTCGGGTCTGAAGCCCGACGACCGCGTCGTCGTCGGCGAGCTCTGGCGCGCCACCCCCGGGACTAAGGTGACGCCGCAGCTGACCACGATCGAGGCGACAGCCGGGGGTGCGAAGCCATGATGTCGAAATTTTTCATCGAGCACCCGGTCCTGGCGAATGTGCTTGCGATCGTGCTGGTTCTTATCGGGGCGATCTGCCTGTTCCGCCTGCCGGTGGCGCAATATCCGAATATCGTGCCGCCGACCGTCCAGGTTTCCACGCGCTATCCCGGCGCGAGTGCGCAGACTGTCCTCGACACAGTCGCGCTGCCGATCGAGCTGCAGGTCAACGGCGTTCCCGGAATGATCTACATGGAGTCGACCAGCGCGTATGACGGCACCTACAACTTGACCGTGTCGTTCGAGATCGGCTCCGACCCGAATTTTGACCAGGTCCTGGTGCAGAACCGAGTGCAGAACGCGATGGCCCAGTTGCCGCAGGCGACGCAGGCACAAGGCGTATCGATCCGCGCGAAATCGCCCTCAATCCTAGAATTCGTGACGCTCGATTCTCCGGACGGCCAGTACGGCGCCCTTTATATGTGGAATTACGCGACGATCAACCTGGTCAACGAGCTGGCGCGTCTGCCGGGTGTCGGCAATGTAACGGTGATGGGGGCCGGCGAATACTCGATGCGGATCTGGATGGACCCGCAGAAATTGTATTCGTTCGAATTAGTGCCGCAGGACGTGATCAACGCTGTCCAGCAGCAGAGCCAGGAGGTCACGGCTGGGCAGGTCGGCATGCCGCCGGCTCCGAAGGACCAGCAGTTTCAGTACACTATAGACATCCTTTCCCGGTTCAATGACCCCGGCCAGTTTGCCGACATCGTCATCAAGGACCAAACCGCGCAAGGCGGCCGTCTCATCCGGATTAAAGACGTCGCGCGCATCGAGATGGGCGCGCAGACCTATTCCCAGGATTTCAAGCTCGACGGCAAACCCGCCGCCGGCATCGCCATCTATCAGACCCCCGACGCCAATTCACTAAAGGTCGCGGCCGTCGTCGCGGCGAAGATGGAAGAACTCTCTCGCCGCTTCCCGCAGGGATTGCGCTACAGCATCCCCTACAATACGACGATCTTCATCAACGCCTCGATCAACGAAGTCTACAAGACCCTGTGGCAGGCGGGAGTGCTGGTGTTGATCGTGATCCTCGTCTTTTTGCAGAACCTTCGCGCCACCCTGGTGCCGGCGACGACGGTTCCGGTGACGATCATCGGCGCGTTTGCCGGCATGGCCGCACTCGGCTACACCGTCAACCTGTCGACCTTGTTCGCGCTGATCCTTGCGATCGGCATCGTCGTCGACGATGCGATCGTCATCGTCGAAGGCGTCTCGAAATATATCGAGCAGGGGATGTCCGGCCACGACGCCGCGATCAAGGCGATGGGCGAATTGTTCGGGCCGATCATCGGCATAACCCTGGTGCTGATGGCGGTGTTCCTGCCGTCGGCCTTTGTGCCGGGTCTGAGCGGGCAGATGTTCGCCCAATTTGCCTTGGTAATCGCGGCTACCGCGCTGATCAGCGCCGTCAACGCGGCGACGCTCAAGCCGACGCAATGCGCGCTATGGCTCCGCACGCCTCTGCCGATCGAGCAGCGCAACTTTATTTCTCGCTGGTTCTCCCGCGGCTTCGAACGTGTCTATGGCGGGATGGAAAACGCCTATGCTCGATTAATTGGCCGCATGATACGGCTGAGCGGGCTGATGGTCGTGATCGGGCTGGTGCTAGCGGCGGCTGGCATCTGGGGCATCGCCCGTCTGCCGACCGGCTTCATCCCACCAGAGGATCAAGGATATTTGTTGATCGTCGCACAATTGCCTGACGGCGCCGCCCTCGGG
>Ga0126381_100000176_pt1 | contig 69747 bp, 59 predicted proteins | sample PanSoiMetPlot_28_FD_96465 | JGI IMG/M metagenome (GOLD analysis project Ga0126381, IMG submission 96465) | Tropical forest soil microbial communities from Panama - MetaG Plot_28 | ecosystem: Environmental > Terrestrial > Soil > Tropical forest > Bulk soil | place: Panama | collected 2016-02-17 | reverse complement strand
GCCTTTGACAAAATCGATTCGGAGGTCAATGCGTGGAGTGCGCAAACTCGCATGGCCGCCTAAAAATGACGCATTCAGAACTTGACGCATTCGGTTCAGGTTCTGTGCTTCAAGACTTCTAGGCCGCATCGTGGAAGATAATCCCCAACGTGTACCGCATACCGGACCGGATGCGGCTCACGCCATGGCGCAGGTTCACCCGGTAATTTCCTCTGGAGCCGCGCACCGGCCGGTTATGGACTGCGAAGGCAACGGCATCACCCTGCATCAGCGGCGCCACCTCGACGCGGCTTTGCATGCGCGGCCGCTGTTCGGTCAGGACGAACTCGCCGCCGGTGAAGTCACTGCCCGGCTCAGAGAGGAGAATTGCGACCTGGATCGGAAAGGCAAGATCGCCATAGAGATCCTGGTGGAGACAGTTGAAATCGCCCGGGACATACCTCAGCAGAAGCGGCGTCGGGCGCGTCTGGCCAGCGTCATGACATCGCTCGAGAAACGACGCGTGGTCTTCGGGATAACGCTCCTCGATTCCCATCCGGCTGTTCCACTCGTTCGCCACGCCCGCGAAGCGCGGATACAGCGCTGTTCGAAGACCGCTCAGCAGATCGGGAAGCGGATATTTGAAATAACGATACTCGCCCTTGCCGAAGCCGTGGCGGGCCATGTGGACATGGCTGCGGAAGTGGCGCTCATCGGGATAGATCGCCGCCATCATCCGGCATTCCGCGGGCGAGAGGAGCTTCGGCAAAACAGCGCAGCCGTAGTCGTCCAGCTCGCCTATGAGCGCCTGCCAGTCATAAGCGGCAAGCCGCGCGGGTATGGACGCGACTTCCGGGGCAGGCGAGGCAAGCGCCCCGGTCATGCTGTCGCCTCCTTTCTTATCAGCTCGCGCTTACGCTCGACGCCCCATGCATATCCTGAGAGCGAACCGTCATTGCGGACGACGCGGTGGCAAGGAATCGCGACCGCGAGATTGTTCGCCGCGCACGCGGTGGCGACGGCGCGCACCGCCCTGGGCGATCCGATGCGCCGGGCGATCTCGGCGTAAGAAACCGTCTTGCCAGCGGGAATTTTCCGGAGCGCCTGCCACACGCGCTGCTGGAAGGCTGTACCGCGGACGTCGAGAGGAAGATTCAGGCCGACCCCGGGCGTCTCAACGAAACCGACGACCTTCGCAACCAGCGCTTCATAGTCGCGGTCGCCGCCGATGAGATGCGCCTTCGGAAAGCGGTCCTGGAGATTGCGCACGAGCTCGTCCGGATCGCTTCCGAGAAGAATCGAAGCAATGCCCTTCTTACTCGAGGCGACAACAATCGCGCCCAGCGATGTCTGCCCGACTGCGAACCGGATCTCCTCGCTGGCGCCGCCGGCGCGGTACTGTGAGGGCGTCATACCCAGTATGCTCGCGGACTTTTCGTAGAAGCGTCCGCTGGAATTGAAGCCGGCATCGTAGATCGCTTCTGTGATGGTGGCGCCAGTCGCCAACCCCTGACGGACCCTCTTTGCGCGGTGGGCGTCGGCGTAGTCCTTCGGCGTCAGGCCCGTGGCCGCCTTGAACGCGCGATGGAAATAGCTCGGGCTGCGGCCAACCTGGGCCGCCAACTCCTCGAACGATGGCTCTTCCTCGCTCTCTTCGATGAGCCGGCATGCCTTCGCGACCAGGGCTTCGCGTTCGGCTTCGAGGGAAGGTCCTTCCGGGTGGCAACGCCCGCACGGGCGGAATCCCGTCGCGCGGGCGCTTTCCAGGCTGTCGTGGAGCTGAACGTTCACAGGTTTCGCCTTGCGCGACGGGCACGACGGCCGGCAATAGACGCCTGTGGTGGAAACCGAGTACCAGAGTTGTCCATCGGCTGTTTTGTCACGCGCCAGAATGCGCGCCCATCGAGGATCATCCGCGACGTTGGGAGCAGGACGTTTCCGGGTTCCAGTGAGCGTCGCACTCATAGGGCGGCCTTGATCAGACCTAGCTGGGTCAGGGCGGTCACGCCGTCGTCCAACCCGATCTCCTCGACGATCCTGCCGTCGATCAGCTTCAGCACCGTTGTGCCGGTGAAGCGCATCGTGCGCCCGGTAGCGGCTGGCAAACCGCCGGCAAGGAAGTCATTGAAGGCCGGGCCGGTGTGAGCGCCGCCGCCCTCCCATTGACCGACGACATAGTCGCCCTCGGCGATCAGGTCGGCAGTGCCCCAGAAGTTGAGGTCGGGAAAGGCAGCGCGGAAATTGGTCATAAAAGCCTTGATATCGTCACGGCCGCGGCGGGGTTCATGCAGCGAGTATTTGAGCAGCATGTTGGGCGCCGCGATCTCGTCGACAATTCCAAGATTGAGGTCTTTGCCCCAGAACTCAGTAAACCAGCGGCCGACAACGGCCTTATTGCTTTCTTCTTTGGTCATGTGAATTGTCACCACCTGAGCCAAGATTACGCTTCCGCCGCCCGCGGCAAACTCCGATTCCTGCCTTGAAATCAAAAATTGCGACAGGGGCGGGTCACGATGAGGGAAATCGGCGAAAAACGTCGCTTTTGCAGGCGGAGGAGTTTTCCTCAAGCATGCGAAACGCCTTCTACTCTGTTACAGCGCTTTGCCTGGCTACCTGCGGGACTGGGCTTGCGAGTACGATCGTCCAGACGCAGGGCGCGACGCTGGACAACGTCGGCCAATCGTTCTCAGTCCCGGTAACTTTCAATCAGTTTAACCCCGCGCTGGGAACTCTCAACAGCATCACGCTCGATCTCGACGGCAGCTTCGCGGGAACGGTCGGTATCGAAAATCTGAGCAACGCGCCGGACCAGGCGGCCGGCATCATCGCGGGCACAATCAGCGTTGCGACCCCCGGCCAATTGCTCGCAGCCCAGGTGTCTCCCTCGGCTGCCGGGCCAACCCATAACTTCACGCCTTTTGACGGGACGCTCGATTTCGCAGGCAGCTCCGGCGCTACCGATTCGGTCTCGGGGAGTCCTGTCGCGACCAGCGTTACGGCGCTTGCCTCGTCGCCCGCGATTCCTTTATTTCTTGGACCCGGCCAGATCTTCCTGACACTGACGGCTACAAGCTTCCCGATCGCGCAGGGTCTGCGGCAGGAAGCGGTGGAGGATACGGCCAACGCCACCGGCGTCGTGCAGTTGACCTACAGCTATACGCCGGCGTCCGCCACGCCGGAACCAGGGACAATGGCGCTCCTGGTCTGCGGCGTGATCGCATTGCCCTCGCTGCGCCGGAGGAGATGAAAATGCAGAACTCAAACATCAGCAGGTTTATTTGCGCGCTAGGTCTGTTCGGCGCTTCGTGCGCCTGCGCGGACGCATCGACGATTCAATTCAGTTATGGACCGGTTTCCGTCAATTTTCTCGGTGGAGGCGCCGTCACCCAGGGCTTCACCGCGTTTGACCCTGCGCTTGGGACGTTGAGCCAGGTCGACATTTCGTTCACCGCCTCAGCTGTTCTTATGCAGGGGAACGCGATATCCAGCCACATAAGCATCGACGACAACACGACCCTCCTCGATCAAATCAGTTTCCCGAACATGGTCGGAAGAGCACAGAAAGTGGTGTCCGGCAATTTCCTTGTTCCACAAGCCGTCTGGGCCGACTTTGAGACCATCGGACCCGTTGATCTGATGTTCGTACCGTTTACCGCCTGCAGGGGATCGGCCCCGACGCCGACTGGCTGCGCTGGGTTCGGCGCCAGCATCAGCGGCAACATCACCTACACCTATACCCCAACCGCGCCAACCAGCGGTACGCCGGAGCCGGCGACTTTCGCGCTGCTCGGCGCGTGCGTGATTGTTCTCGGTTTTGTGAGGGTCTTCCACCCGTTTCGTCGCTTACCGGAATGACGAAGGAGTCACTGATGAAATACCGAGTCCTATTCCGATACATCGCGCCGACGTTACTGTGGTGCGCGGCGGCGCATGCAGCCACGATTTCTACCTTTAACTTCGACAACGACGCACTGGGAACATCAACAACCTTTACAGACACCGACAACGGCCTCTCGGCCATATTTTCCAGTTCCGCCGATCCGGGCGGATTCGTTGTCTACCCCAGCATGTTCGAAACACTGACGGGCAATGTCCTGGGCGATCCGGGGCCGGCGGGGGCAAACAACATCGCCCTCGATATCAACTTCAGCCAGGACCTTTCCGCGCTGACGTTTGACTTCGCCACCGCCGACTTCTCCACGCCCTCGCCACTAACGCTTCAGGCTTTCGAGAATTCGACGCTGGTCGGGTCAACCACCTTTCCGGGGCAATTCCTTCCCGGATTCAACTTCCCCGAAGGCGAGATCGCGTTCAGCGGCGCGACGTTCAATAACGTCGTGATCTCCACGACGGCCCCGGATTTCGCGGTGGACAACATCCAGGCGATCGCGGCAACCACGGCGCCCGAACCAGGAACTCTCGGCATGATGGCGGCGGGCGTGTTGCTCTCGGGCATCGGAGTGCTGCGGCGCCGACGCCAGCAATAGCAGAAACGAATTCCACGGAGAAAAGAAAATGAGGCTTACAAAAGCGATTCTTTCCGGCCTGCTCGCGTTTGCAGCGACGCTGGCAGGCCAGACCAACCAAAGCATCTTTCCCTTGCAGCCGCCAGTATCGTCAACCGTGCCTTCGAATGGCGATGTGAACCCGTACGGGATCGTCATTATCCCGAAGACGATTTCGGCCTCGAGTTCTGGACTGCAGCCGGGCGACGTACTCGTTTCCAATTTCAACAACAACCAAAATCTGCAGGGCGTCGGCAGGACGATTATTCGCGTGGACGCCGCGGGGAACAGGAGCACGTTTTTTACCTCTGCTGGCGCGAAGACTGGACTGACCGCCGCGCTGGGCGTGCTTACGAACGGCCTCGTGCTGATTGGCAATCTTCCGACGCTGGACGGAACAGCGGCCACGGTTCAGCCCGGCACGATTCAGGTTCTGGATCGCTTCGGAGATTTTCTGGGCACAATCGGCGATCCGACCACCGTGGATGGGCCGTGGGGTATGGCGGTCCAGGACCTTGGAAACAACGGGACGGGTACGGCTCACGTTTACGTATCCAATGTGCTGAGCGGAAAGGTCGTGCGCTTTGATCTCAACTACACGCCGTTCAATATCGGCGCAACGGTAACGATCATTGCCGCCGGTTTCAACCACCGAACGGATCCCGCGGCGCTCGTGCTCGGACCTTCCGGGCTGGCTTACAGCGCATCGAACGACACGCTGTACGTGGCGTCATCCGAGGACAATGCGATTTACGCGATTCCCACGGCCAGCAAGACGTCCGTCGCCGTCACCCAGACACTGGTGTTTTCTGACTTGACGCATCTGCACGGCCCCCTCGATCTCGCGATTCTGCCCGATGGGCACTTTGTGGTGGCAAACAGCGACGGCTCGAATGCAGACCCGAATCAGCCGAGCGAACTGGTGGAATTTACCGCGGCCGGCCAATTTCTGAATCAGATGTCTATCGACCCGAACAACGGCGGCGCCTTCGGACTGGCAGTTCTCAACGTGGGTTGGGGAACGGTCCGCATGGCGGCAGTGGATGACAACCAGAACACTTTGAACTTGTGGACGGTGGTCGTACCGTAAGCGTGAGACTTGGCGATGGGCAGCGCCCCGGCTTTCACGGCCGGGGCGTTTTTTTGTTGAGCGAGATCAACGTTGCGGTCGCGCCGGAGCGGAATGCAGGCCGCGGATCGGCTGCCAGGTCCGAGCGGCTTCGCGAAACGAGAGCGTCGCCTTCGCGAGTCTCGCCCCGGACCTTCAGGCACTCGCCATACGCGTTTTCCGCTTCCGCGATCTGCCATGCGGGCAACGGAAAAGCGCCATGCTGCGCGGAATCGAATGCGCTGCGGAGCAAGGTCTCGGCTTCGGCGGATTTGCCTTCCGCGACCAGCGTTTCCCCGAGCCTGACCTCGGCTGTCATGATCGCCGGATGTCCTGACCACAGCTTTTTACGGCGGATTGCAAGTGCCTGGCGGAGCAGCGGTTCGGCGTCCTGCGGATCGCCCTGAAACGCGCGGTCCTCGGCCACATCGATGAGCGAGTTGGCGAAGGCAGGCGTCTCCACTCCGCCCAGCTTCTGTCGGAGCGCCATAGCCTGGCGATGATCCTGTTCGGCGGCCGGGTATTGTCCTCGGTCAAACTGAAGCTGGCCCAGATTTGAGACGATTCCCGCCGCCGGCCAGGTAGAGTCCGCGTGGTGTTCCCGCAGGATGGTCAGAATGCGGTTATATTCGTCCTCGGCGGCCGAATAATCTCCCTTCGCCTCAAGCACGCGGGCCCAATTATTTATCGGCGCCGCGAGCGTCGGCGACTGCGGGCCGAGGCGCTCTGTCTGAAGTTCCAAACCCTCTTTCAGGAATGGCTCGGCGTCACGCCACTTCCCTTCTTCCATATAGATGTAGCCGAGATTATTCAACGAAAGAACGTAGTCGGGATGCTTGGTCCCGAGCACTCTGCGTCGGATATCCGCGGCATCGCGAATCATTTTCTCGGCTCCGGCCAGATCGCCGCGATCGATCAGCGAGCTTCCCAGATTGTGCAGGCTGATCGCGTACTCCGGACTATTGGGGCCAGCCGTCCTGCGGTTGATATCGACGGCTTCCTGAAGGAGCTGCCTCGCCTCATCTGTATCGCCTTTGCGCTCGAGCGTGAGCGCAAGATAATTGCGCGTGTCAGCCCCGTAGTTGGGTCCGTTCGCTCGATCGATGGCAAGCGTTTTGCGCAGCAGCGCGATAGCCTGGTCATCCTTTGCCTGCCAGTACAAGCACTCACCCATTTCGGCCATCACTGAAGCGGTCTGAGGACTGTTTGGGCCAAACGCGGCGGCCCTTGAATCGATGACGCGCTGCAGAAGGGATTCAGCCTGATCGTACTGGCCTCGGTCGCGATTGAGTTCGGCGAGAAGTTCAACTGTCTGGATATTCTTCGGATCGGCGCGCAGCGCTTTCTCCGCGAGGGTTTGGGACTGATCGTATGACCCGAGTGAACGATAGGCCTCCGCAATGGTTTCGAGGAGTGACGCGCGTACGCCCGGCTCCGACGCGAGTTCATGATCGATGCGCGCAGCGCCACGATCGAGCAGCGTGCGGGCGGTAATGGTTTCACCGCGGGCCACGTCCGGCGTAGCGGCCTGAAACATACCGGCCAGAAACTGCCGCTCGCGTTCCGCTGTCTGCCTCTGTTGATCGGCGCGCTTCGCGAGCACCGCCATCCCGACACCGAAGCCGGCGAGCGCAACTGAAAACAACGCGGCAACAGCAACCGCCGCGCGATGGCGGCGCACAAATGCGCTCATTTGATAGCCGAGCGTGGCGGTGCGGGCGTGGAGCGGATAGCCGCCCAGATACGCCTCCACATCGGCGGAGAACTGCTCGATCGACGCATAACGGCGCTCCGGTTCCTTCCGGATCGCCATCATTACGATGCGGTCGAGATCCCCGCGCAGCTTCTTAGCTTCCGGGCCCTTATTAAGGGCGCTCGGCGGCGGCGGAGTCTGTTCGCAGATGACGCGCGCGATTTCGAGCGGGCTATCCGTCTTCACGCGGAACGGGCGCGTGCCGGCGAGGAGTTCGTAGAGGAGCACGCCCATCGCGTAGACGTCCGCGGACGTGGTAACGGATTCGCCGCGCACCTGCTCCGGGCTCGCGTATTCCGGCGTCATCAGCAACCGACTCGCGCGGGTTCGCGGGAGGCTCGAAAACTCCGGGTCCAGAAGGCGGGCGATGCCGAAATCGAGAAGTTTCGGTACGCCGCCGGAAGTGACCAGAATGTTGGCCGGTTTGATATCGCGGTGGATTACGAGGTTTCGGTGAGCATACTCGACGGCGCCGCAGACTATGCGAAAAAGGCCCAGCCGATCGCGCACCGTCAGGTTTCGCTCGCGGCAGTACGCGTCGATCGGGACGCCTTCCACATATTCCATGACGAGGTACGGCAGTCCTTCCACGCTGACGCCGCCGTCGAGAAGACGCGCGATGTTGGGGTGATTCAGCTTGGCCAGGATCTGTCGTTCGGTGCGGAAGCGAAGCATCATGCCGGGGTCCGCCCCGAAATCGCCGCGCATGATTTTGAGGGCGACCTTTTGCTCGTAAGCCTGATCGGCGCGGCGAGCTAAATAGACGCGCCCCATTCCGCCATCGCCGAGCGATTCGAGAATTTCCCAGGGACCGATGACCTTTCCTCCGAGGGCGGGCGCGGCCGCAATCTCCCGCGCGGCCGCAAGGGCGGGTTCACGCAGGTCGCTGAGTGTTCTGTCCGCTTCCGCGAGCAGGGACAGGACCTCGCGCCGCATCGCGGGATCGCCGGCGCAGTTCTGGTCGAGGAAGGCCGGCCGATCGCGAGGCTCCATGTTGGACGCCTGATAGAAAAGCGCTTCGAGGCGCCGCCAGCGCTCGGGGTCCGGAGTGAGATCCGGGCTCATAGTCTTGTCTCAGGCTGCCGGGCCGGCAAGGTCTCGATAGAGCCATGCCTTGGCCATTTTCAGCTCGCGATGGACGGTAGCTTCGGAGATACCCAGAGCGCCCGCGGTCTCGGCGTAAGTCATGCCGCCGAAAAACAGCAGTTCGATGACCTTTGCTTTGCGCGCGTCGTGCATTTCGAGGCGGTTGAGCGATTCGTCGAGATCGGGAAGGCCATCGGCGGATGAGGGATCGACCAGCACGGCCTCATCGAGGCCGACATGCTTTGCGCCACTGCCCCTTTTTTGCCTCTCGGAGCCCCGCGCGTAGTCGACCAGGATGTGCCGCATGACGCGCGCGGCGACAGCATAGAAATGGACACGGTCCTGCCAGTCCAAGCCGGAATCCGCGAGCTTCAGGTAGGCTTCATGCACCAGAGCGGTGGCGCGTAATGTATGGTCGGGGCGCTCGGCGCGGAGGCTTTGAGCAGCCAGGCGGCGGAGCTGATCGTAGACAAGCGGCACGAGATGGTCGAATGCCTGTCTGTCGCCACGGCTGATCTGCTTCAGCAGGCGCGTAACCGCTTCCCTGTCAGGCAGCTGCGCCGATGGCTCCGGAACGGGGTGCATGCCGATTTCTTTTGCGATTCTACCTCGTGTCTTGAGCGGCCCTCCGGGAAATCAGGGTTCACGCTGTCGGATAATCCCTGGCTTCACGCATTCATGTAACGACCATCGCTCGCTTTTCATTTCTTCGGCGGCGCTCCTGGACGAGTGCGGCCAGGGAGTCCAAGAAAGTACCTCCTGAACGGCTGCCAGACGTGAATGATACTTTCTGGAGTTACCCTTTCGAGAGTTACGATGGTCCGCTGGCTGGTGATTGGAATCGGCGATCTCACGACGAAGCGCGTCATCCCCGGCATTCTGGCCGAACCGCGCAGCGAACTTTACGGCGTGGTGACGCGCGATCTCCGCAAGGCCGAAGCTTATCCCGGCGTGCGCGCCTGGACTTCGCTCGATGATGCCCTGAAGGACGGCGCCGTCGATGCGGTCTACGTCGTATCGCCGGTTTCACTGCACGCGCCACAGACAATCGCGAGCCTTCGAGCCGGGAAAAAGGTCCTCTGCGAAAAGCCGGTTGCCATGCGCTACGCCGAAGCGCAGTCCATGGCGGCGGCGGCAAACGAGACGGGACAACTGCTCGGCGTCGCCTATTTCCGTCGCCTGTTTCCCAAACTGATGAAGACGAAGCGCCTGATCGCGGACGGCATTATCGGCCAGCCAATCCTCGCCGAAGCCAACTGCCATACCTGGCTAAATGTCAGCGGGAGGGAATGGGCCATCGACCCTGCCATGGCAGGCGGCGGGCCGCTGTACGACATTGGCTCGCACCGCATCGACGCTCTCAACTTCCTCTTCGGTCAACCGTTGAAGGCCACCGGTCTGCGCTCGAACACAGTCCATCAGATGAACGTCGAAGACTCCGCCACCGTAATGATTGAGTATGCCGGCGGGATGCGTGGCGTCGTTGACGTTCGCTGGAACTCACGTATCCCGCGCGATCAATTCCGCGTACTGGGAACGGACGGCGAGATCGTGCTCGACGCGCTGCAGGGTCCTGATATACGGGTGAATGGCGCCTACGAACAGATCCCGCCGCACTCTAACGTTCAATACCCGCTGATCGAAAACTTCGTCAGCGCCGCTCTGGACGGAATGCCCGTCGCGTGTCCGATCGAGGAAGCGATCTGGACCGACTGGGTCACCGAACAGGTGATGCGTCCGAGCTAATACTGGCAGGCTCTCTAACGTTGACGCTCCAATAGCCGCCCACCCGGAGGCTGTCGAAGACTCAAGCTGGAGGCGTTGAAAAAAAAATCTGACCACCAGAAACCTCATCTCAAACGACTTTGAGTCAGATCGGGACCTGATTCGACCGTTCCGAACCGTCCTTTGAGGATGGCTCGCGATCAGGAGATGGCTGGCCCCATCCTAAAAGGGGCAGGCGCGGAATGGATAAATGGCCGCTCAGATGGGCGCAAAACCGGGTTAGCGAAACGCGCTGCCCGCAGCATAAAGGAAACGAATATGTCCTTCCTGGCTTGGATCGTACTCGGGTTGATTGCCGGTTTTATCGGCAGCAAGCTCGTTAACAAAAATGGTGAGGGGCTGGTTCTCGATATTATCCTGGGAATAGTTGGGGCTATTGTGGGAGGCTGGCTGTTCAATCAATTCGGCGCCAGCGGAGTCACTGGCCTGAACCTCTACAGCCTTGCGGTGTCAGTGGTAGGCGCCGTCGTGGTGCTTGTCATCTATCACGCGATTCGTCGAACGACCTGACCGCCCAGTCGATTCGACCAGAGGCTGAAGCGCCCGATTACTAATCCCGATCGGATCGAATCCGATTCCGAAGGTTGAGAATCCTGCCGGCGAAGTAGCCCACGACGATCGCGAACAAAAAAGCTAAAACTAAAGTAGGCGGTGTTTCCAACGTGTCCTCCAAGACTGGGCGACACGCACCGAAAAAGAAACGCCGACGGTATCGAACCCCTTTAAAAAGCCCTGAAACGAGCTGATTTAATACCTATTTTAGCACCGCTCTCTCGTAAACCAACTATTGCGCGCTTGCAACACGGCCCGGGGCGGTCAGGCACGCGGGGCTGTCCGGACCGTTACAGACGACCGAAAAAGCAGGCAGACGTGGGTCGGGGCGCGACTCAGTTCCCGCGTCCACCACGACCACCGCGGGCCGGCGGTTTCGCGTTCATTAGCGCGACCTTAGCGTCCAGGTCCTTAGCCACCCCGATGACCAGGAACTCCAACGGCTCCGAGCCCGTCTGGCTGAAGGAGCGTGACTGATCGATATCTATCGGGATGCCATCGCCCGTCTTGATCGACGCGGATTCGCCTCCGACCTTCACAGTTCCCTCGCCCGATATCACGTAATAGACTTCGCTGATCGTCGCGAGCGAGCGCGGGCCTACGCTGGTTCCGGGAGGCAGCAGCAGATGATCGACATACGCCCAGGGGGTCGAAAAGATCGTCGGATCCAAGCCTCGCCGGTATTGCGCTGTGCCTTTGCCGCCATCCATCGCCTCGACCGGACGCAGAAGCGCCCGATCAAACCGCAGACTCGGAAACTGCGGGATCGCGTCTAATGTCACACCGACGCGTCCGTCGTCGAGATTAAACGCGTCGTAGTTCGGCCCCATCCCCACGTTCACATTCATCCATTGAACGGGCTTATCAGTAGGGTTGTAGATGGCATGCGCGTGCCCCATTCGGTCCGGCACGGCGGCTGGTCCCTTGATCAGGGAAGTGTGGCCGTCGATAGTGAATTCAGCTTCACCGTCGAAGATGATAAACATTTCCTCGCAGCGATTGTGATAGTGCTCACCGATGCTGCTGTGGGAATTCAAAACTCCGCGGTGAACGAAAAGCAGATTCCCGGTGATGTACTTCGGATCCAGCAGAACGCCGAACTGCATCCCGCCGGCCCCGCCGTGTACCGCATTGCTCGGGCGCATTTTCGAGAGATCGTAATGGCCGATCCGTTTCTCGAGCGGCGCGGACGGAGTTTGCGATAAGCCGGCCGTCGTCAGGGCTCCCAACGACAACATCGAAGTCAGAAAATAGCGGTTCGGCATGATTCTCCCCTCCTGGCGGCGCTTTCGCCAAGGGACATAGTATGTCGAGGGTAAGCCGCGGTCAACGCTCTGAACATTAAGCCGGAATTGCGCCTCTCCGGGGTTGCCGGTACACTGGGAGTCCCAATCCGACCGCAGGGCAGGAGGTAAGAACAATGAACAGACGAACTCACGTGAAGTCGCTTCTGGCAGGCGCGACGGCGGTCAGCGCAGATCTGACCGCAGAGATCAAAAGGCCAATTCAGCTATTCGTCGAGATGGAAGTTGAGCCGTCGCGGGAGAAGGAGATGCTGGATAATTTCCACAATATTTTCCTCCCCGAGGCGAAGAAACATCCCGGGTATATATCGGTCAGGATGCTGCGCTTGCGAAAGGTCGTCCAGGGCGCCGCGCAGCCGGCCAATTACCGATTTGAGCTGATCTATGAAAGCGAGGAGTTGCGCCAGAAATGGATCTCGTCACCCGAGCATCTGAGAGTCTGGCCGACGGTGGAGAGAACGCTTAAATCAACGAAAGATTACCCTGTGTTGTTGTTTGACGAAGTCTGAGGGCCGGAAAAAGCTCAGATTTCTTCAATAGAATTAGCGACACACACGCGGCTAAAGCAAATTGCTTGGAATGTGCGCAAGATCCGCCGCTGAGGGAGAATGACCAGCATGGCTGCAACGATCGTCCGCGTCGCGCCGGAAGTTCCGGTCCGCGATCTTCGTCAATCGATTGAATATTACGAGCAGAAGCTCGGATTCGAGCCGGTTATGGAATTGCCGGACGGTGAGTACGCAATTGTAGAGCGAGATGGCATCGCGATTCATTTGTTTCAGGATGCCGGGCACGTTTCGGTCGGGTTGCATCTCTTCACCGGCGAACTGGAAGAGCTACACCAGGAACTCGTGTCCCGGGGCGCTCAGGTGACTCAGGAGATTGAGCGCAAGCCGTGGGGTAACCGAGACTTCAGAGTGCGGGATCTGTCTGGTAACGAGCTGAAATTTACCGAAGGCGTTGACGGATAGACGGATAGAATGAGCGGCATGACTTCCGTCGTTCTCATCACGGGTACCAGCAGTGGGATTGGCCGGTTAGCCGCGGAAACGGGCGCACGCGCCGGTCATGTCGTCTACGCGACGATGCGCGACATCGCTACGCGCAATGCCGACTCAGCGCGGGCTCTCCAACAGCTCGCGACTGACCACAACCTTTCACTGCGGACACTCGAGATGGATGTCTCCGATACTGATTCCGTGAATCGCGCAGTAGATGAGGTGATACAGCAACAAGGACGCATTGACGTTGTGGTGAACAATGCCGGTCTTATGTCGATTGGTATCACCGAAGGTTTCACGGAAGAACAAATACGCCAGGCAATGGATGTCAACTTCATGGGGCCAGTCCGTGTTTCGCGAGCCGTTCTGCCGCAACTCCGGTCGCAGCGCGCCGGGCTGCTCGTCCATGTCACGTCTATCGTGGGGCGACTCTTGTTTCCAGGCTGCGCACCCTATTGCGCAAGCAAATTCGCGCTTGAGGCGTTCGCTGAAGTGCTGCACTATGAATTGGCGGGGACAGGCGTAGAAAGCGTGCTTGTAGAGCCCGGGCCATATCCTTCGCAACTCCTGCCTAACAGCCCCGCTCCGGCCGATGCGGAGCGAGTTGCTGGTTACGGCCCTCTGGCGGGACTTCGCGACCATTTCGTAGCGCACTTTTCTGAACTCTTTGGATCAGCCAGCGCGCCGCGGACGCAGGATGTCGCGGACGCCATCCTGCGGCTTATTTCGTTGCCGGCAGGGTCCCGGCCACTGCGTACCGTTTGCGGAATGGATTTCGGGGCCAATGGCCTCAACGAGAGGATCGCGCCAATTCAAGCGGACGTGCTTCGCGCGCTGGGTATGGAGCAGATGATACCGAGCCTGGCGACTCATCATATGGGTAGGTACCCTGCTTAGGCAGTGAGAGGAGGAGGACGCCGGAGTTCCGAGCGCTCGAGTCCTTGCGCATGAATTACCGGCGCCACGGGCCATTTCCGCAACGCCGATGAGAGAATCTGTTCCCAAACTCCGTGGTAGAGAATAACGTGATGCCTTCGGTTTCGGTTCCACCCCCTCTCACACAACTGTCGGCCGGGACCTCATCCCCCACACTCCCTCCGCTGGGCCCCAATCTTAAGGTGTTACTGATCTGGCCGCGATTTCCACCTTCGTTCTGGGGCTTTGAAGGCGTACTGGAAATGCTTCCGGAAGCGGCGATGACGCCTCCTCTCGGACTCATTACCGTGGCGGCTCTTTGTCCGCTGACCTGGACGCTGCGACTGAAAGACCATGCCTTCGACCAGATTGCCGATGAAGACTTCCGCTGGGCCGATCTTGTATTGGTCAGCGCTATGCACGCTCAACGCGCCGATGCGAAGGCCATTCTGCAACGGGCGCGGTCGCTCGGAGTTCGCACGTTTATCGGCGGACCCTGGGCCTCAAGCGAACCGGAACTTCTGAGCCGCTTCGCGGATCATGTGATGGCGGGCGAGGCGGAAGAGGCCTTCGCCGGAATCGCACAGGCTCTGGAAGAGGGGACGGCGCTGGCGATCTATCGGGTTGCGGATAAGCCCGACATATCGCGCAGCCCCATACCGAGATTCGATCTGCTCCGCCGCGAAATGTACACTTCGATGCCCGTGCAGTTTTCCCGGGGCTGTCCATTTCAATGCGATTTCTGCGACATCATCACGATCTACGGGCGGAAGCCGCGCACGAAATCGTCCGCGCAACTGATTGCGGAACTGGATCGCCTGCGCGAACTGGGCTGGCGCAACGAAGTATTCATCGTGGACGACAACTTCATAGGGAATTCGAAGAATGCGCTGCAGCTATCGCGCGACCTGGCGGACTGGGGTAGCCGCCACGGGCGGCCGTTTTCGTTCTATACGGAGGCTTCGGTCGATCTGGCCGACCGGCCCGAGCTGATGGGCGCGATGACCGATGCGAATTTCATGTACGTGTTCCTCGGAATCGAAACGCCTTCCGAGGAAGCGCTCAAAGGCTCGAAGAAATTTCAGAACCTGCGGAGAGACGTTCTGGAGCAGGTTCGCATCATTCAGGCGAGCGGGCTGTGGGTTTTGGCGGGATTCATCGTGGGCTTCGATTCGGACGACGAAACGATATTCGCGCGTCAGAGAGAGTTCATCGAGCAGGCGGCTATCGCGTGGGCAATGACAGGCATGCTGCAGGCCCCTCCAACCACGCCGCTTTACGATCGCATGAAGAAGGAAGGCCGCCTGTTCGAAGAGAGCGAGGGGACCTCGAACTTCAGTGCGCCGAATTTCCGTACATCAATGCCTCTGCCGGCGCTGATGCGGGGCTTGAGCGGGTTGTTGTTCGACTTGTACGAACCCGAGGCCTTCTTCCGCCGTGCGCTCCGGTCACTGGAGGCCTGGAAGACCCGGCCTGCTCAGAAGCCGCCGCAATTGCCGATGTCGTACAACCTCCGGCTGCTCGCGTCGTCCATCTGGACGCAGGGGGTGCGTTCCGGCTACCGCGCCTCCTACTGGAAATTTCTATGGAAGCTGGCGCGGCGCCACTGGAACAGCGAGGCAAAGTTGTGGATGGGATCCATGGTGCTGCTTTCCGCGCACCACTTTCTAATCTACGCGCGGCAAGTCGCCGATGAACTGGAGCGGGACTGCTCGGCTTTGGGAGAAGAATTCAGGCAAACCATACCCGTTCGTAAGGCGGTTGTCGCGGCCCGCTGAACGGTAGAGGGCACCGTTGGTCGAGCGGCGCGAGTGGATCGCCGTCTCCTAGTCTTTTTGTGGCTTCGCCTGCAGATCGGCGATGTAGATGTTTGATTTCCAGTTATTCCGCTCGTATAGAATCCGCCGGCCGTCCGGCGACCATGAGGGATAACGGACAAATCCTGACGCCGATCCGCCGGAATAGTGAGTCAGTTGCTCGGTCTTGCCGCTGGTGACCGAGACCCAATAGATGTTCCATGTTCCGTCATTCAAGCCCGCAAACGCGATGCGTTCCCCATCGGGAGACCAGTCGGAGGCGAAGATCTGATCGAAGGAATCATTCAGGACGCGAATCTCGCCTCTGCCGGACGACGGAAACACAACCAGCCTTGAGCGTCCTTCAAGTCGCTCCTGCGCCGCGATCGAGCGCCCGTCCGGCGACCAGAACGCAAACCCGATACTCCGCGGCGGAGACGTCAGCGACCGGCGCGGTCCGCCGTTCAAAGGTGAGACCACCACGCGCAAACCTGCGGGCGTGTTCTCGTGAGCGACGAGCATCGTACCGTCGTTCGATACGCGAATCCGCTCCGTTCGGGTGAGGTCCAGGTCCGGATGAAGTTGTTCCTGCCGTCCGCCGATCGCGCCTACCCAATAACTGGACACGCCGTCCTTGCGAGTGAGGAATACGAGCTTCCGTTCGGACCCGACCCATTCCGCGCTCCTCGCATCCTGGCTCGCCGGCGTCCACGGCTCAGGCGACGATCCATCGGGATTGGCGAGATAGATGACCTGGTGACCGTCGGGCTGCAAGGTGGTGAAGGCCAGTTTGGAACCATCGCGCGAGAGCCAGGGCTCAGTATTGCGAATATTCCGATCCTCGATAACCGGCTTTAGCTCTCCTATGGCTGCGCCGTTCGCATCGAGAGAAATAGACCAGATTGCGCTCTCGCCGGTCTGACGGCTGAAAGCCAGGCGCTTGCCATCCCTGGACAGATCCAGGTAGCGAGCCTCGCCATCCGCGATCGGAATCACGGACCGGACGTCGCTGACTGTCCCAAGCCAGCCGATCCAGGCGCGCCAGATGCCTGGGGTGTCCGCCTGTTTATCCGAGTAGTAAAATGATCGGCCATCCGGGGCGACAACCGGATAGAGCGGCCACTTTCCCGCCTCGAACGTCCGGATCGGGCTTCCCGGATTGGCGCCGGTGATCGAAATGGCGGACATTCTCGCTCCTTTGCCATTCTGCTGAGGCGGCGACGAAAACACGATCCGGTTGCCATCCGCGAGCCAATGCGGATTCGGACGGGCGCTCCCCGCCTCCGGACGAGTCAGGACGCGGACTGCTCCTGTCTGCACATCCACCACCGCAACAGCCGAGCGGTCAAACGGATTGGTAATCGCCGAACTCGCATAGGGGTTGATGGTTTCATCAGCCCGGCGCCCATTACCACTGGCGAGCGGATCACGACGGAAGGCGAGAAGGCGCCCGTCGGGCGACCACTGCGGGGAGTCGCCACCGCTTACGACCGTGCGCGGAGCGCCGCCGGTAGAAGGAATGGTGCGAATCTCGCCGGTACTTGACGCGGAGTAAGCAATGGAGGCGCCATCGGGGCTCCATGCAGGCTCTATATTGTCAAGGCGGTCCGAGGTGATCTGCCGTTCCGCGCCGCCGGGGGCCAGCGATTTCGTGTAGAGCTCAAACCTGCCTGAGCGGTTGGAACTGAAGACGATCTGGTTCGAATCCGGAGACAGGGAAGGCCACATGTCGGCAGCGGCTGATTGTGTGACCTGTCTCAGTCCCGCAACCCGAGGCGTGGGTGGTATGTGGATCCACCAAATCGTCATTCCGGCAGCCACGACGGCGAGCCCGAGAGCAGATGCGATGAGCCATCGGCGGTTTTGTGATCGGCCGACGCTCTTCTCCGGTGGCGGCGCTGGCGGGACGGTGGGCTGGGCAGCCTCGGTCACCTCCGCGATGAAGCGATAACCGACCGTCGGGACGGTTTCGACATAGCGCGGCTGCTTCGCATCGTCTTCAAGAGCCTTGCGGATCTGCGTGATGGCCCGGGTCAGCGCGTTGTCGGAAACCGCCACGCCCTCCCAGACGGCAGCGATAATCTCCTCTTTCGACGCGACGCTGCCCCGGTTTTCGATCAGATACCGCAGCAACCGTGACGACTTAGGTTCGAGGGCGCGAGCCTGGCCGCCGACTGTAAGCTCGAGATTCGAAACGTCAAACCGGGCGTTACCGAAGAAGTAAACTGCGCCCGTCACAGATTCATCATCCCTGGTGGCGATTTCATCAGGCGTTCATCACGACTTGTGGAAGGCGGGCGGCCAATGCTGGCCGCATGCCAAAGAGGCTCACCCGGTTCTTTTTATACGGGTTCCTAATAATATCCCCCGTCATTCCGCCGATCCACGCCGCAAGTGTCTCGATAGTCTTTGTGTCAGGCTATCCGGTGGTCACCGACGTCTTCCTGAACAGCCAGGGACCGTTCCGGTTTCTGGTCGATACCGGGGCACAGACTAACCAAATCGACCTGCCCCTCGCCAACCGGCTGGGCCTGCGTCCGGCGTTTCGGACCGTCGTTGCCACCATTACGGGCGATACGGTTGTTGCGGGCGGGCGGATCCCCGAGGTGAAGCTCGGTCCTGTCAGCGCCTCGAATCAGGAGTTTCTGTACGGCAACCTCGACGCGGTGCATAAGATCTCAGGCGACATACAGGGTGTGCTCGGGGAGGAGTTCCTCAGCCGCTTTGATTATCTGCTTGATTTTCGAGCCCGCCAGATCATGTTCGGGGCCCTGCAACCCGAAGGGGCGAGCCGGATCCAGTTCGGTCTGATAGACGGGCGCCCAGCAATCAAGACTGACAAAGGCCAACTCGTGATCGACTCGGGGACCAGAGCGGCCATTTTATATTCCGCTTCGCGCGAGTCGGGCGCCGCCGCGACCGAGACCCGCGCCCTCCGGTTCCGCGCTGGTGGGCAGTCATGGTCGACCACCGCCATTCTGGCGCCACGCGGTTCGTTTGTTGAGGATGGGCTAGTCCCCGCGACTCTGTTCCGGTCCGTTTACGTGAGCAACTCTGAAAAATTTGTCGTGCTTGATCCCCTGAGGGTCCGTTAGAGAAAGAGCAATCGTTCCACAGAAATTCGGCGCTCGCTGAGTACTGCACAGAAGGCCGCGCCGGCCAGTGCGGCATCGTGCGGTTGGGCTCCAGCCCCACGATAACTGTAAGCGGATACCAACCGCCGCGATTGTGGCGTCGGTTTCCTACTTCGCGATCCGATTGTTTGTGCGAGACTCGTGACACCAAACGCGTCCGCGCGGACTGCTATATTTTTTTTCAGGGATGGCAGGACGTGAACGACGAAATGCAGACCATTCGAAGCGATGCTGATTGGCCGGTTGTAGTCCATCCGGGGCCTGCCTCCATTGAGGAGTTGCTGCGGAGCATCGACCCGGCGCCTGACGAGGAGACGGAGCGTTTCGTGGCAGCTATCTACGCAGATCGCCGCGATGCGGCGGCGACATCGCCTCAATGAACAGAATCGTCGTCGATACCGACGTCGCATCATACATTTTCAACTGGCATTCTTCCGCAAAGCAGTACGTCAGCGCTCTGCGAGACTTTCATCTGGTGCTTTGTTTCATGTCGATTGCGGAGATGCGCATGGGATCTATTGCAGCCGGATGGGGCGGCAGGAGGCGCGCGCTGCTCGAGGAGTTCATCGGACGGTTCGGCGCGGTGTACGCGGATGATGCGCTGTGCACTTTGTGGGCGCAACTTCGCGCCGATGCGCGGGCGGCTGGTCGAGCGCTCAGTCCGCAGGACGCATGGATTGCCGCAGCGGCGCTCGCTCTCAGCGCACCGCTGGCGACGAACAACAGAACGGATTTCGAGAGGATTCCGAGACTGCATTTGCTAACCCTCTAGACCAACCGATGTGGCGCGGGTGGATCACGGATTTCGCCGACTCATTGAGTTGCCTTTTTGAGGGCAGTCAGCGCGGATTTCGGAACTTTCGCCACAACGTGAGGCTGAGGATCGACTACCTCCGCGATGTCGTAGACCATCGCGGTTCCCAGAACGGACGATACCTCGGCGGCATTCAGCCCGTACATCTGCTCGAGCCAGCGCGCGAGGCTCGTGGTCGCGCCGCGCAGCGCCTCGTCAATACTCCCGGCGATGCCGCTGGCCATGAGGTAGTCGGCGTTCTCCATTCTCGGGCCGGGTGGCGATCCGCCAGGCTTCAAATCCACGGTGAATTCGATATCCATCGAAGTTTCGAGCGCGTTGCCTGTCAACTCTCCCGCGCCTTGCGCGGCGTGGCCGTCTCCCACGAACAGCAACGCGCCCGGCGCGTAGACCGGCAGATAGACGGTAATGCCCTCGCGAAGCTGGTTGTAATCCATGTTGCCGCCGAATGAGTCGAGATAACCGGAACGGTAACGCGCGCCGCCGGAGGGAGCGACACCCACACAGCCAAGCATCGGGGCGAGCGGAATTTTATAGTCCTTCATCGTAGCGGTTGGCTTGGCCAGCGATGCGAAGCCGCCCTGGAGATCGAGCTTCCAACCCGAGTCGTAGCCTTCCACCGGCTTACGCTGCACCAGATAGCCAGGATTGAGCGCGCTGTTCACGATAAGCGGGCTGCTGATGGCGGAATCCCGGTTCAGCCGGATGCGATTGAAGTGAACCACCAGCGTATCGCCCGGAATGGCGCCTTCCACATAAAAAGGTCCGGTCAAGGGATTTCCCCCCGATGTTCTGCGAACGCCCTTGGGGTCGGTTCCTCCCGCGTCCACCGACCACGTTTTGACCGTATCGCCGGGATTGATGCGCAGCGCCGGTTCGATCGCGTCAAAGAAGAAGTGATGAAACTGAGTGGGCTCGAAGTCATGAGTCTTGGGAGTGGTAGACTTCGGTGGCTCCGGCGTTGCTTCCCAAGTCAGGTCAATCTTCTCTTCCACGAGGGTGCCTTTGCCCTCGATGCGGCCGTTTCGCAGGGTTCCGCTCAGTTGAATAGTTGTTCCCGGGTTAGGTTTCACCGTGCCTTCGATCTGGCCGTTTGTGAATGTTCCGTCAAAGACATCTTTGCCGAGTTTCCCGGTCAGTTTGGTTCCGTTAAGTTCCAACTGCAGATGGTCGTAATCCGGGTCGCCGAAGAACTTCAGGACCGATATCCATTTGCCGGCCGGCGACGTCTGGCCGAAGGCGGCACAGGCAAAGACAAAAAACGTTATCCCGGTGCGCATGTCCGCTATGATACGGCTCAAAAATGAAAAGGTTAGCTGAGCACCGTCCGCAACAGGGCGCTCAATCCATTCCACAGAATCTGCACGCCGATGCAGACAAGAATGAACGATGAGAGACGGATGATGACGTTCATGGCCGAATCGCCCAGAGTGCGCCCGATGCGTTCGGCGAACCGGTAGCTCAGGTAGATCGAAACGGCGATCGCCAATGCGCCGAGGATCATTCCGGCAGTGAGCGACCATCTCCACGGCGATCCCTGTGCGCGGTTCGCGCCGACAGCGATTGCGACGGAAATCGAGCCGGGTCCCACGGTGAGGGGCAGCGTCAACGGGTAAAACGCCTGCTGCCGGTAATCGAATTCATGGCACTCCCGATTCGCATCGGCGCTCCCATCACCACTGGTCGATCGCTTGAGCAGGGTCCACCCCGTCGAGATCACGACCAGCCCGCCGCCCACCTGCACGACCGGCAATGAGATGCCGAAGAACGCCAGGATGTGCGTGCCGATGAAAATGGACCCGAGAATCAGAAGTAGGCCGTTGATCGCCACCATTCGCGCAAGCGCGGTCCGGGCGCGCTCCGAAAGGCCGCGCGTCAAGGAAAGAAAGATGGGCGTATTCCCGATCGGATTCACGATTGGAAACAACGCGCCCACGACGAGCAGCGTGTCCCGCACAAGCTCCCTCAGCGCGGCGTTCATCATTGACACTGTAGCGGGTCGGAGTGGGCAGCGCTTCCTTATAATCGGAGGCGATGCGCCCGCGTTATCTCATTGCGCTTCTGGCCATCAATTGTTGCGGCTACGAGTTGACGGGCCGCATCGACCCTCCTGCGCTTTTCGCCGTCTTCCTTCATGGGACCACCGCCCCGTTCGAGGCCTCTACCGAGAGTGATGCGAGCGGGCGTTTCCAATTCCATAAGCTTGCGCCGGGCACGTACACGCTGGTGATCTCAACGGCGGCGCGCGGCGCATTACAGAGGACGATCGAACTTAGCCCGGGAACGGTCGACTCACGCGGGCGTCTCAATCTCGCCCTGCGCATTGAAAACAGCCGTCTGGAATCCGATGGGAAACGATCCACCGGCGCGACCGTTGCCGCTACAGTCCTTTCCATTCCGGACAGCGCGGTCCGCGAGTTCCGCGAAGCTCAGCGCTGCCTCCAGCGGCGAGATTCGGATTGCGCTTCCGGCCATCTGAGGCGTGCGGTTCAGGTAGCTCCGCAGTTTGTGGCCGCGTGGAATCAGCTCGGCACGATCGCGTATCAGACGCAGCGGTACGCCGATGCGGAGACGAACTTCCGCGAAGCGCTCAGATCCGATCCTGAGGCCTTCGAGCCGCTGGTCAACCTTGGCGGCGTGCTGCTGAACCTCGGACGGCCTGAAGAGGCGATCGGCTATAACAAGCGGGCTGTCGAGCGCCGCCCCAACGATGCGCTGGCGAATTCGCAACTCGGCATGTCGTATCTGCAACTGAACGAACTTGACCCCGCTGAGAAGTATCTGAAGACCGCGGTTCAGCTCGATCCGGCTCACTTCTCGCATCCGCAGTTGTCTCTTGCCGGGATCTACATCAAGAGGGGCGATCGTCAATCCGCCGCGAGCGCGCTTCGCGGATTTCTGGAACAACACCCGGATTCGCCGCGCGCCGTGGAGATCCGAGAGAAGATCGCGCAGCTTTCGCAATAGCGCTTCCGGAGCAAAATGGCCCAATTGTTATCGGTGAACGTCGGACTTCCGCGCGATATCGAGTGGAAGGGCCGTACTGTTCGCACGGCGATCTGGAAAGAACCGCTGCGCGGCCGCTGTCAGGCGCGGCGTCTGAATTTAGAGGGAGACGGCCAGGGCGATCTGGCCGGGCACGGCGGCGAGCATCGCGCGGTCTTCGTCTATCAGATCGAATCGTATCGGTATTGGCAGGAGCAACTGAAGAGAGCCGATTTTGTCCACGGCCAGTTCGGAGAAAACTTCACCGTCGAGGGACTGGCCGACGATGCCGTGTGTATCGGCGATCGCTACCGGATCGGAAGCGCCGTTTTTGAAGTGACTCAGCCTCGCGTTACGTGTTATCGCGTCGGCATTCGGATGAGTGAACCCCGAATGGCGGCGTTGCTCACGGGAAGCGGCCGGCCGGGGTTCTACCTGCGCGTCTTGCAGGAAGGCGAGGTGGGCGCCGGCGATGAAATTATCAAGGTGGGCGAAGCCAGGGCGCCAATGACAGTGGCCGAAGTCAACACGCTTTTGTATTCGCCCCGGCATCCGCGCGAAAGACTGGAGCGCGCTTTGCAGATCGAGGCGCTCTCGTCCGGGTGGCGCTCGTCATTCGAGTCACTGCTGCGCAGCCCGACAACTGGCGAGGGGAGCGGGAACGCGGGGCTCGCCCCGTCAGCGGCGGTCCACGCCGCGGCGCCAGGATTTCGGCCGGTTACAGTGACGGCCATCGACCATGAATCTGTGGACGTGCTCTCTCTGACGATGCAGAGCCGAGACGGTCATACGCTGCCGGCGGCTCTGCCCGGTCAATATGTGGTCCTGCGTCTTCAGCTAGGCGCTGGCGGTCCGCCGCTGTTTCGCAGCTATTCGCTTTCCGGCGAGGCATCGAGAGAGCGCTATCGAATCAGCGTGAAAATCGAGCCCAACGGGGTCGGCGGAACATATCTGCGAGACCACGTTCGCGTCGGCGATACTCTCGATGTCAGTTCGCCGCGCGGCAGCTTTGTTCTGGAGTCCGGAGAGCGTCCGGTTGTTTTGCTCAGCGCGGGAATCGGGGCCACGCCCGTTCTGGCAATGCTGCACGCGCTTGCGGAGAAGAAATCGACGCGGCAGGTGTTGTGGCTGCACGCCGCTCGCGACGGGCAGCATCATCCCTTCGCGGCTGAAGTTCGCGCACTCATAGGCGCGCTCAGTCACGCCCGCAGCTACATTTGCTACAGCAAGCCGGGCTCAGGCGATCGCGCCGGCGTGGACTTCGACGCGCCTGGCCATCTGTCGCAATCCGTTTTCGACACCGCTGGCTTTACGCGCGAGGCAGATGTCTACCTGTGCGGGCCGGACCGTTTTATGACGGATATGAAAGGGCTGCTGGCGACCCTGGGGGTAGCGCCCGAACGCATTCACATCGAAATCTTCAACGGCGGCGAGTCAATGACTCCAGGCGTTGTGAGCGCACCGAAGCGAGCCCCGCACCTTCCTGCAGGCGACGTCGCCAGCGGCCCGGTGATATCGTTCGCGCGCAGCGGCATCGCCGCGCGCTGGAATGCGTCAAAGTACCAGAGCATTCTGGAACTCGCCGAGGCGTGCGATGTCCCGGTGCGCTGGTCCTGCCGGACTGGCGTCTGTCACAACTGTGAGAGCGGCCTGGTTTCGGGGACGGTCAGTTATGAGCCAGAGCCGCTGGAAAAGCCCGCGGACGGCAATCTGCTCGTGTGCTGCTCACAACCGACCAGCGATCTCGTCATCGATTTGTGAACGCTCGGCAGTCCGCGATTTGTTGTTTCCCGGCGGCCAACTTCTGATATGTTTGATTCGACTCTCGGACTAAATACGCGTGCGCGGAAAGGAAAACTGAACATGAAGAAGCGATCGATCCTGGCGATTGTTGGCGTTTGGGCTTTCGTTCCGGCATTGGTTCCTTATGGGAGTGCCCAGCAGCCGACCGCGCCTGCCGCGACATCCGCGGGGCGTGGCCAACCGACTCCGCAGCAGCTCGCCATCCAGCAAGGCAACAAGGAAGACCGCCAGCAGATGATGGCGCAGTTGCATATCGCTTCACTGCGGCCCGGGGTGAATGCCCGCGTGCCGGGCTCAACGAACTACGACGAGGCCAAGGCGAATCCCTATCCCGACCTTCCCGATCCGCTGACCATGAAGAACGGTAAGAAGGTGACCAGCGCGAAGATGTGGTGGGACCAGCGGCGCCCCGAGATCGTTGAGGACTTCGATCGCGAAGTTTACGGGCGCGTTCCTAAGAACGTTCCGAACGTGAAGTGGGAAGTTACCAACACGGTTAACGAGATTGTGGGAGACGTCCCGATCATCACGAAGACCCTGGTAGGGCACGTCGATAACTCCGCTGATCCGGAGATCACCGTCGATATCCAGCTGTCTCTCAGCACGCCAGCCAATGCGAAAGGCCCCGTCCCGGTGATCATGGTTTTCGGCGGAGGGTTTGGCCCCGCGCGAGGTGGGCCGCCACCGGCGGTTTCTCCGGAGCAGCAAGGCGCGGCGCCCGGACCGAGCTGGCAGGCGCAGTCACTGGCCCGGGGCTGGGGCTTCGCAACACTGAACCCGGCCAGCATTCAGGCGGACAATGGCGCGGGTTTGACCAAAGGCATTATCGGTCTGGTCAACAAAGGTCAGCCGCGCAAACCCGACGACTGGGGCGCGTTGAGGGCATGGGCCTGGGGCGCTGATCGCGCGATGGACTATTTCGAGTCAGACAAGGCGGTCGATGCCAAACGTGTGGCCATTCAGGGCCACTCCCGCTATGGCAAAGCTGGGGTCGTCGCGATGGCGTACGATCCTCGGATCGCGATCGCATTCGTAAGTTCCTCCGGAGAAGGCGGAGCAAAACTGCATCGCCGGAATTATGGCGAACTGGTGGAAAACGTCGCCTCCGAGAATGAATACCACTGGATGGCCGGCAATTTTCTGAAATATGCCGGCCCGCTCAAGTGGAGCGATCTGCCCGTCGATTCCCATGAGCTGATCGCCATGTGCGCCCCGCGTCCTGTGTTCCTCAGCGCGGGCAACCTGGTCGATCCCGCAGTGGACATCGGGCATTCGGATGCCTGGGTGGATGCGAGGGGAACCTTCCTTGCAGGCGTCGCGGCGGGGCCGGTCTACCGCTTGCTCGGGAAAAAAGATCTGGGGACCAGCGTGTTTCCGCCGATCGAGACCGGCATCCTGAGCGGGGATCTGGTCTTTCGGCAGCACAGCGCGGGCCATACGCCGAACCCCAACTGGCCGTACTTTCTGGATTTCGCCGAACGCGAGTTCAAAGCTTCAGCTCATTAAAAAGGGCGCGCACTCGTGACGCATTCGTGCGATGCTGAGTCGTTCGGTGGCCCTGAGCGAAAGTATTTCCATACCAAGACGCGTGGCGCTTCTGGCGCACGTCCCGGCTTTCGAGACTATGGCATCCTCGGAGATCGAGCAGATTGCCAAAGCCGCTAAGGAAGAGCGATACCATCCTGGCGCGGTCGTGATGCTCGAAGGCCATGAGGCTGACCGCTTCGCGATCGTTGAATCCGGCGAAGCCCTGGTTTCGATCTTTGACAATCGCTCGCAAAGTGTGCCGATCGCGCAACTGCACGCCGGCGAGTTCTTCGGCGAAGCGGCGCTGCTGGAGCCGGGGCGGCGGCGCAACGCGACCGTAACCGCATCAAAGCCGCTTCACCTGCTCACTCTGGATGCGGCCCTTTTCCGCCGGATGATCGGGGAACTTCCCCAGGCGCGCGAGGCTTTCGAGCGCAATGCGGAATTGATCGCAGTGTCGAATTTCCTGAAAATGTGCACGCCATTCGGCGCGCTGAGCCCGGCGCAATTGCGCGAACTCGCCGGCAAACTGACGCGGGTCACGGTTGCGGCCGGGAGCGTGGTGGTCCGGCAAGGGGACATCGGGAGGTCGTGCTATCTGGTCCGCGCCGGGAGCCTTGAGGTTTTGCTGGAGGCGGATGGGTCGGAGCGCAAGCTGGCCACTCTCGGGCGCGGGAGCATCTTCGGGGAGACGGCGCTCATGATTGATGCGCCGCGCAATGCGACAGTCCGGTCGAAAGAGACATGCGATCTGCTCGAACTGGGACGTGACGATCTGGCGGCGGCGCTGGGCGAAGATCAGAAATTCGCGCGGCGGATGTTCGAATTGCTTCAGATGCGCGGGCGTCCGCGACAGGCGAGCGGAATCGAAGCGCACAAGAGGACCACGGAGGACGGGAACCAGATCTACTACCTGAAGAACCCGGCGAAGGGGACCTACTATAAGCTCGCTGAGCGCGGCTGGTTTCTTTGGCAGCGTCTGGATGGGTCGAACGGAATGCGAGACCTGGTCTGCGCCTGGTTCGCCGAATTCGGATCGTTCGATCCTGGCGCGATTGCGCAAACCCTGGGCGGACTCGCGATGGCCGGCTTTCTGGAAGGCGTGGATCTTCAGATGAAAGCCGCGATGTCGATGATCCGGCTCAAGTGGTGGCAGCGCGCCCTGCTGACGGCGAGCCGCGCGGTGGACTGGCGCTGGACGCTCCGGGGCGTAGATGCGTTCTTTACGGACGCATATCGGGGCTGGGGGCATCCGCTGTTTTCACGCCCGGCGCTTTTCGCGTTCGCTTTGATTTCGGCTCTGGGGCTGGGCGTGTTCTTTTTCGACGCGCCCACGGGAAAAGCGGTTCTCGCGGCGCACGGCCGTCTCAAATGGCTGGTGATTCCCGCCTATCTGGTCTGCACCGCGCTGCACGAGTTTGCCCATGCGCTTACGACGAAGCATTGCGGCCGCGAAGTGAACGGCGCGGGACTGGGCTGGTACCGGTTCAGTCCGGTGGCTTTTATCGATACTTCCGATATGTGGCTGGCAGGCAGGTGGGAGCGCATTGCCGTGACCGCCGCGGGGCCGGCGATGAATCTGATTCTGGCAGGCGCCGCGAGCCTGCTGATTCCGTTCACTTCGAACCCCGTGTTGATCGCGGGCCTTTGGCAGCTTGCCGTGATCAGCTACGTCCTGGTTCTGATCAATCTGAATCCATTGCTGGAACTGGACGGGTATTATCTGCTGATGGACTGGCTCGAGCGGCCGAATCTCCGGAAGAAGGCGCTGGAATGGCTGGCCCACGGGCTGGGGCCCGCGCTGCGGACAACGGGGCAACTGCGTGAGCATCGTTTCGAGCTGTTGTATGGCGCTGGCACGCTGATCTATGTCGTTTTTACGAGCATTGCGGTGGCGATCTCGATGCGCGCTTATGCGGACCGATGGATTTCCCGTTGGATGCCGAGCGTGGCGAGCCATTACGCGGCCTATGTGTTCGCCGTAATTCTGATGGGATTCTTCCTGGCCCGGATTGCGATGGACCTTCGGGGAAAGACCAGGTCGTTTATGCCTTAGCTTCCCGCTGGCTGGGGAAGTCGAGCATGGCTCGAAGGGCGGCGCCTGCCGGCTCCAGTGGCTGCGCTTTTTCAAGGGCGCTGCGGGCGCGCTGGCGGCAGGAATCGATCACCAGCCAGGCGATCTGAAACGTTCCCGCCCCGAGCAGCCGCCCGCGCACTTCGTCGCGACGCTGCGGGTCTGTTCGCGCTTGTTGCAGGAGCAGCTCAAATTCGCCTTTTGCGGCTTCGCCGCGCAGTCCGCTCATGTGGAGGGCGATCGGATAACTGCGGGTTCCGTTCGCGAGATCGCCGCTCTGTGCGCCGTCCATGAGGTTGCGGCAGTCCTTCATCAGGCAGAACGCGGAACCAATTGCCGAACCGAATTGAAAATAGGGCTCGATCAGCTCACGGCGGTCGGCGAGGATCGCGGGAAGTTCGCCCAGCAGTCCAATGGCGGCGCCGGATTTGGCCTCAATACAGTCCCACGCCGATTGAAGATTGATTTCCGAACTCGCGGCCTCGCGTGAAGCGATATCGCGACGCTGCCCGGACGCCATTCGGACAGACGCTTTCAGGAGCGCCTTCTGGAGTTCGAGAACAACGGACGCCGGAGCCTCGACCTGCGAGAGCGCTATCTGCGGTAGCGTGGCGAACATCCCGATCGCCATCATCATGGATTGCGAGGGCGGCTCAGACGCCCACTCCGGCGCAGGATCACCGTCCGCCAGATCGTCGAGCAGATCGGTTCCCATGTAGAAGAGAACCATCGCGGCTGCGATATCGAGCGCGCCTTCATCGGCGCCGGTGATCGCGGCGTACACGGTCAACGGCATCCGAAAACTGATGTGGGATTCGCGCCTGGAGAGACGATTCGCCTGAATGTCAATGGCGCTGCGAAGCGCCGCGCGCTGCGATTCGTCTACCGCAGCGCGCGACGCGATTTCGTGAATGCGGGATAAGACACGGGAGAAGTCTGCAGGCATTACGCAACGCCCCATGTCACGAGCTGCGATGCGCAAGCGTCTTTGGTTTGGGTTTCAGCAGCTGGCCGAGCAGCAGCAGCCACTCTGATTGCTTGCCCGCGCCGTGAGTTCTTCGTCCGACTGGCTCCAGTCGATGTCGTTAAACGCTTTCCATTGCTCGTCTGTGAACTGATAGCCAGTCGCCTTGATGGTCCCCTTAGGATCCTGTCGAATCGACGCACGGAAGCCCTCGTCGTTCATCCAGCGGTCCATAAGGTCCGAAATATTGTTCTGTTCCACGATTTTCTCCTGCGAATGATTTCAGCGGAAAAGCTGGTTCAGCAGCACGCGAACACGCAGCCGGTCCCCTGCGCGCTGGCGCGCGCCGTGAGTTCCTCGTCCGAAAGACTCCAGTCAATATCGTGGAACGCTCTCCACTGCTCAGGGGTAAATTCCATTCCCGTCGCCCGAATGGTTCCCTCAGGATCCTTCCGAAGCGTGGAACGAAAATGATCATCGTTCATCCACTTTTCCATCAACTGGGATACGGCTGTTTGATCCATTACGCTGGCCCCTTTCCGTAGCGGTACTTGGTGAGTGTACCACCACTTTTTGTTACGCGTATCTCAGTTTTTCGGTACGGAACCCAGCGCAAATTCGCCAATCGACGATTCATCGTAATAATTCGTACCGTTCAGACGGCAGAAAGTATCAGCGTCGCCCATGCCGACGGCGCAGGCCCCAATCCCCAGCGCGGCCGACAACAGATACCAGGTCTGGAACAGAACTCCGGCATCCTTGAGCTCCAGGGAGTAGCCGACGCTGCTGTATTTCCAAAGCATCCGGGGATGCCGGGCTGTCACGATCAGGGCAGCCTGCGGCGGACGCTGCGCGTTCATTGCGGTCTGCATGCCGTCCAGCAGGGTCTTCCTGTGAGAGTCTTCGCCGGGAAGGCGGAACAGGCGGTGCCCGTGCGAGTCGTAATGATAAGCGCCCGCGGGGAGGCCAGCGCAGCGATCCGCCAGCACATAAATTTCGAGTTCGCCCATGGAACCGGCCGAAGGCGCGGGGCGGTAAATGTGCTCATAAGTCACCGGCCCCGGACCTGAGGTGATGTAGGTGCTTTTAATCCGGCAACTGAGCCAAAGGAGGTGTCCGATGCTTTCGATTCCGATAGGGTCTTCTTCATCCCACTCTCTTGCCGAGCGCCGGGCGGTCATCGATTTCATCAGGGATAACGAACATCGCTCCGCCACATCCGCTGGCGGTTCGGACAGGAGGATCGGAGGTCCTTCGTAAAGCCTGGGGCGCGGCGCGGGCTCGGGGATGCGGTCCCTCAGAAGGAACCACGCGCCGTAGGGCAGGTCATGTCGGCCGATGCGGGAGCGCGCATGAAACATCAGTTCATGCGAGGACCACAACTGCAGCGCGGCATCACGCTGTTCGGGGATGTCGCCAAGGTCATCGGTTACATAGGCCACGCACGCTGCAAGCAGCAACTCGAAGCAGCGGCGGACGGTCTCTTCGCCCCATGCTGGTGCGGCCGCCGCGCACTCTTCGACCGATTTCGGCTGAGCCAGCATTGCCCACAGGACCGCAAACGTGGGATCGGCGATGGCCATTCTGGCCGCGGCCAGCGGCGTTTCGATGAAGGCGCGTCCTTCCTCAAGGCGCAATTGCGCGAAACGCGACGCCTTGACGCGCGCGCCGGGCGCCAGCGACTGCCATTGTGGACGCGCGAGCCGCGCCGTTGGCTCGAGCGCGAGGACAAGAGTTCCGGCGTGAAGAGCCTCGTATTGGATGAGACCCAGAGCTTCAAGCTGCGGCAATGTAAAACCGGTCCAGAATCCGAACGGGGCAGTCGCGAGCACGCCAGGCGTGCTTGGCGCCTCGGGAGAGGAAAGGGTTTCGAACAGGCGCTGCGACTCGGGCGTATCCGGGCGATCGGTATACAGGTCTCCGAGGCGAATCCGAATCCTGCGCTCCGGCGTCGTGGTGACGGTTACGCCGCGCCGGAATCGAAGGGAAAAGTTGTGAGTGGCCATTTGAGTCAGAAGAACATCGCAACCGGATTCAGGTCTTCTTCGCGGCTCGGCTCCTTCCGCCAGCCGAGGCTGACCGGCACGTCATACAACCGGCCGGGAGCAAAACGCGCCCAGAAATGACGCAGGCCGGGCGCGAATACGCGCGCGACCGGCATTCCGATATCGGGCTGAGTACAATCGAGGGCCAGCGCTTCGACGTTGACGGCCCGCAGGCGAGCCAGCGCATACTGAATGTCTTCGAGCAGCGTTGAGCCGCTCCAGGACGGCAGATCGCTCACGCTGCGCTGTGTTTGCAGGGGTGTCATCTGCGGCTGATTTTCGATGGTCGCAATGGAAAGCCAGCGGGCCATGCCGGGATCCATATTGCGGCAAACGGCGGCGAATTTGCCCTGGGTTTCCCCTGCCCACGCTGTGAGGCTTCCGAAGAACTGGCACATCTCGGAGAACGCGCGGCGCACCGCGATCGAAGCGTCGAGGTGGCAGCCGAGGCCGAAGAAATATTCGGGGCGCTCGGCGTCCTTAAGCGCGCATACGACGGCCGCGACCGGAATGCCGATATCGTGCGTCAGATCGATCGCGGCGACCTCGCGCCCGTATTTTTCCCGGAACATCCGAATCATGGAGGCGCACCACGGATCCCCCAGCGTGTCCAGGTTGATGCCGGGACGCGGGATGCGGTTGTACCACCACGCGGCTGTCGCGTCGCGCTCGATGAGTTCGCACAAACCCTGCAGGATCGCCTCTTCGAGATTGTTGCCGGCCGCGCAGCCGTTGGAATCGGCCCAGGCGAAGCTGGCTGGATGGCCGAACCAGCAGAGCGCGGTGGGCACGTAACGGATCGTTCCGCTGGTCAGCGAGCGAACGGGAGTCCATTCCGCTTCGATGGAGGGATCGAACGGTTCCGGCACCGCATAACAACGCTCGCCGCGCGCATTGATCTCGCGGCGTGCGGCGTATTGCGCTTCGCTGTAGCCGAGAATGACGCGCGGATCGATGGCGTCCGGCGCGAGGTCGGCCAGGCGCGCGCGAATCGCCCGCGCGTCGCCGCGGTACGCGCAGGAGTAGCGCTCGAGCGCTTCGGCCAGAGCGCCCGCCACAGCCTGCTCGCGCGTCGCGCCCTTGCCGCCCGATCTGCCGCGCAGCGAGAACGCGAGCAGGTCGCGCGTGTTCCGGATCGGCGTCGCGCGATTCGCGCCCGAAGCGAAGAGATGGAACGGGTTGTCGTCGAGAATGCCGGGTTGGAGTTCCGAAACTGCGCCGGAGATCGGGCTCACATGCCTGCGGTAGCGCTCATAAGTCAGCCACGGGCTTGCGGACCGATATCCGCCATCGTTGCCGATCTCTTTGGCGCGCGGCGTCAACTCAAAATCGGTTCTGCCTCCTGCGAGTCCGGTGTCGCCGCATTCGGGACACTGCGGGCGACGGACGACATGATGCCGCTCCCACGCCATCGTCTTGAGGTCGAGCGTCCAGACCGTATTCGCCAGGTCGCCCGCATCGCCGGTCAGGCAAAGCCGCTCCAGAATGGGCGCAGCGAAAGCGGCTGCCATCCGGGTCGCTGGAGTGCTCTGCGTTCCGGTGAACCCGTTGCCGGTCTCGTTGATCTGCTCCGCGTATGCGAGTTCCATCTGATTGACCCGAAGTCGTGAGGCCAGGCAGTCCCAGCAGGGACCATTGCCCGGCGTGAACGCGGGACCGATCCAGGGGCGCCATCCGTCCGGTTTGATCAGCAGCCACGGCGCGCGTGAGTTGATGTGCCGCCGGTTGATGTCGCGCAGGCTCTCGTCGCGATAATCCGGCGCGATAACAACTTCAATGGGAGATTTCTCTTCAACCCCGATCGATGCGAGCCGGAGGATTTCGTGAATGAGGTCCGAACCCGCGCCTCCGAGTCCCTTGATACAAACGCTCGGCGCCGCGCCTTCGGGAGCGCGCCAGAACCGGCGCGCGGGATCTTCCGGCGCCGGGCCGTCTTCCACTAGATCGCGGCCTTTGAGGAGGAACAATGCGCGATAGAGTTCGAATGCGTCGGCAGGATTGTTCAGCGAGTCCGCAAGTTCGCGCGCCGTGCGCGTCCCGTCCAGCAGAGGCAGCAGCCGCGGCCAGATGGAACCCTTGAGCGACAGCATGCCCTCGGATTCGGTCATGAGGAGGAGGCCCTCCGCGCCGACGGCCCGCCAGGTTACTTCCGGCGCGAGTCGAGGCCGAACCACATTCTTCATCATTTTTCCGACCACCTATTTTAGGGGTGCTACCATCTGTCTCTGACTGACGCGACCATTGCGGCTCCTGCAATCGACAGACTGACGCGGCTGGTGGAGGCCGAGCTTCGGCTTCGAATGCCGCAGTGTTCCGAAGGGGGCGCGGAAGCGCTCAACGAATCGATCGCGCAGGCGTTGTTTCCGGGCGGCAAGCGGATGCGTCCGCTGATTACGTTGCTCGCCGCGGGGTTGATTTCCGGCAACGTGGAACGCGCGATGCCCGCGTCGGCCGCGCTGGAATTCCTTCATGCGAGTTCGCTGATTCTGGATGATCTTCCGTGCATGGACGACGCGCAGACGCGGCGAAATACTCCTGCTGTGCACGTGCGGTTCGGTGAGGCGACGGCGATTCTCGCGGCGCTTGCGCTGCTGAATCGCGCCTACGAACTGATGCTCGGTCATCCGCCGCTGATGAAAGCGGCTTGCGACGCGATCGGGATCAACGGAATGATCGGAGGCCAGGCGGCCGACCTCACCGGTGGGCCGGCTTCGTTGCGCAACCGCAAGACTCTGGGGCTGATGCGACTCACCTTCACGGCAGGGCCGCTGGTCTGCGGAGCGACGGGCGAACAGATCGAAGCGTTGTCGCGATGCGGTTCTTACGTGGGATCGGCATTTCAGATTCTCGACGACCTCCGCGACCGCCTTGCTTCCGGGGGAAAGACGTCGGGGCAGGATGCGCGGCACGGGCGCGTCAATAATCTGGGCGATCTCGGGCGGGAGGGGTGCCGCCAAAGCATCGCCGTGTTTCTCGACTGCGCGAACCGGGAACTGCAGTCGCATTTCGAGCCGGGGGAGGCTCGCGATCGTGTCGCCGCCGCAATCGCAGCGGTCTTCCGGAAGGCAATGCCGTGAGATACGACTGCGTCGTAGTCGGAGCCGGTCCGGCAGGGGCTTCGGCTGCCTACCAGCTTGCTCGCCGGGGGTTTTCGACCGCCCTGCTCGACAAGGCGAAGCTGCCGAGATACAAGCCGTGCGGCGGACTGGTGATCGACCGCGTAGCTGAATGGTTCGACTTCGATTTCACCCCCGTGATTTGCCGGACGGTGGACCGGATCGTTTTCCGGAACCAGCGCGCGGGCGGATACATCGGCGAAATGGAACTGCCGCGACCGGTGTGGATGACGCACCGCGAGGTTTTCGATCATTTTCTGGTACGCAAGGCGTGCGCGCGCGGCGCCGTGCTGATGGACGACTTTCCGGTAACGGCGGTGAGCGCAAGCGACGACGCATGGACGGTAATATCGGGCGAGTCGCGCGTGGCAGGCCGGTATCTGATTGCGGCGGACGGGGCAAAGGGGCCGCTGGCGCGGTGGCTCGGTTTCGGCGACAGACGGAAACTAATGGCTGGCGCGCTCGAAGCGGAGATCCCCGCGCGTGGGACGCCGGACTCCGCGGCGCACATGTCATTTCAGGAAGGCCTGGTCGGATATGCGTGGAATTTTCCCAAAGAAGCCTCGCACTCGATCGGAGTGGGCGCGTGGCATCCCGACGCGGCCGCGGGAGCGGGTCGGCGGGATGCCACGCCGCTGCGAGCGGAACTCGAAGCCTACTGCCAGGGGTTTGATCTCGAGCTTTCTTCGGGCAGCGTTTGCGGACATCCTCTGCTGCTCTGGAATGGCGCGCAGAAGCTGCATACGCAGCGGGCTTTACTGACCGGCGAGGCGGCGTGCATGGTGGATCCCTGGAGCGCCGAAGGGATTCGTCCCTCGATGATCGGAGGCGTGAGAGCAGCCGAAGCCGTTGCCCGCGCGCTTGATGGAGAAAGCAATGCGCTCGCGAAGTACAGCGCAGCCGTAGAGAAGGATATGGCGATGGAGATGGCGATCGCGGCAGCTATCGCCCGCCGGTTCTATTTTCCACCGGGTCCTCCGGCCAAACCGAAGTCCGAACTCCTCCGCCTCTCGGCGCGACTGATTTGCGGCGATATCGGCTACCGGAAGTTCGCGATGGGCGTGGCGCTGACCGGCTGGATGTGATCAGCGCGGACTCTGCTCGATCAACTCGATTTCGAACAGCTTGGGCCACAATTTGCCGGTAACGAACAGCCGGCGACCGGAAGCGTCCCATGCGATTCCGTTCAACACCGCCTCGATGCTGTGAGGCCGTTGCTTTCGAGGCATCAATCCCGAGAGGTCGACCCACGCGGTGACGTGGCCGTCGCCGGGGTCGATGCGCACGAGCCTGTCGCTGAACCAGATGTTCGCGAAGAGGGAGCCGTCGATGTATTCGAGTTCGTTCAGGTTGCCGACGGGATGCGGACCGTTGTGAACCGTGAAGCGTCGGCGCTGGCTCAGCGTGACTGGATCGAGGCATCGGATTTCGGTGGTGCCGTCGCTCATGAAGACATCGGACGTGCTGTTTGTGAGGCCCCAACCTTCGCCGGGATATTCGAACGTTCCGAGAGGCTCGAACGTTTCAGCATCGTAAATGAATCCGCGATGCGATTGCCACGTGAGTTCAAACAGCCGTGCCCCGAAAGCCGCGATCCCCTCACCGAAGTATTGGCGCGGAAGGGATTTCTCCTGGAGAACTTTGCCCGTCTCCAGACTCACCTTTCGAATTCGCGAGCGGCCGTTCTCGCCGGTGCCTTCGTAGAGAATGCCGTTGCGATAAAAAAGCCCCTCGGTGTATGCCGAGGGATCGTGGGGCCATACGCGCATGACCCGGTACGTATACACCGGGGCCGCAACGGGCTGTTCGTACCTGGCGCTCGTCTCGATTGTGAACAAACAGAACGTGATCGCGATCAGGAAAACGCGCACCGTGACAGATTAGCGCGACAGGCCAAAATAAACCCCGCGACAGCGGGAGTCATCAGACAGAGCGTTGATTCTGCGCAGACTCTATCCGTTGATTTTGTTCGCGCCGGCGGCCGCAGCGCAGTCTTCTGGCATCGAGAAGGCCGTCGATGGTCTTGAGAATTACCTCAACATGGCCGGGAGCAAGACGGTCAGGGATTTCCATCCGCTTACTGAGCGGGAACGGACGGCGCTTTACCTTCACAGTCTTGTGAATCCGTGGGGCTTCGCAAAGGCAGCGATGTCTGCGGGTCTCGATCATGCGGACAACAAGCCGGAAGAGTGGGGACAAGGGTGGGGCGCATATGGAAAGCGATATGCCAATATCGAAGGGCAATACTTGGTTCAGAAGACGGTCACTTTCCTGATTTCGTCGCCGCTGCATGAGGACAACCGGTACTTCGGTTCGGGCGAACACGGATTCTGGCTACGACTACGCTATTCAATGGCTAGTTCCGTACTCGCGCGGGACGACGATGGCAAGCGGCACATCTCGGTGTCTCAACTCGGCGGCGTCGCAGCCGGAGCTTTTGTCGCTCGATTGTGGCTGCCCCCGGTCAGAGTGGCGCCAGCGAAGCGGCAGTGAGCTTCGGCATCACCATGGCGACGAACGTCGCAACTTCAGTAGTGAAAGAATTTCTTCCGGATCTGGTTCGCCGGAGTTCGCGAAAGAAAAGCCCGAGCGCTGCGCCTCCCGCAACGCAGAAACCAGGGGCTTGACACAAAATCTCACTTTAGAAATAATCTAACCGCAGCATGAATGCCGAAGCGATTCGACGGTCGCTCGAAGGCAAAGGGTTGCGGTGTACTCCGCAGCGCTACGCCGTTATGGCATTCCTGATGGAGCACAGCAGGCATCCTACGGCCGCGGAAATCTTTGATGGCGTGAATCGACTGGATCCGCGCTCTTCCCGGGCCACAACCTATAACAATCTGCGGGATCTGGTGGAGGCGGGTCTGGTGCGTGAAGTCGCTGTCGAAGGCCGCGCCGCGCGGTTCGATTCGAAAACCATGCGGCATCACCACTTCATCTGCGACCGCTGCGGAGAGGTCGAGGACATGGAGTGGTACGACGTCCCCAGGCCTGCCGCGAGTTCCCTCGGCAAACGGGCGCTTCGCGAATGCGAGCTCATTATCCGCGGGCTCTGCGCGAAGTGCGCAAACAAAAAGAGCATTCGTAGTTCGTCCGATTTTTTTATGAGTCATTCCAAGGAGCATAAATAAATGGAAAAAGAGTTCGTGGGCGCGCCGACGGCCGTCCCTAATAACGAGCAAAGCGTTTCGAGCCCCGTTAAGTGCCCGGTAAACGGCGGCCCTCGCAGGCACACGGTCGCCGGAGCCCCGACGAATGCGGGCTGGTGGCCGGATCAACTGAATCTGAAGATCCTGGCGCAGCACTCTCCTTTGTCCGATCCGATGGACAAGGAGTTCAACTACGCAGAAGAGTTCCAGACCCTCGACCTGAATGCCGTGGTTAAAGACCTCCATGCCCTGATGACGGATTCGCAGCCATGGTGGCCGGCCGACTATGGCCACTACGGGCCGTTTTTCATTCGCATGGCATGGCACAGCGCGGGTACGTACCGCATCGGCGATGGCCGCGGCGGAGCGGGCTCGGGTACGCAGCGCTTTGCGCCTCTCAACAGCTGGCCGGACAACGCGAGCCTCGATAAGGCGCGGCGGCTGCTTTGGCCGATCAAGCAGAAGTACGGGAAGAAATTGTCGTGGGCCGATCTGATGGTTCTTGCCGGCAACGTCGCGCTCGAGTCGATGGGGTTCAAGACCTTCGGTTTTGGCGGCGGACGCGAGGACGTATGGGAGCCCGCGGACGATATTTTCTGGGGGCCTGAAGGCAAGTGGCTGGGGGACGAGCGTTACACGGGAGATCGTGAACTCGATAATCCTCTGGCTGCCGTTCAGATGGGCTTGATTTATGTGAATCCGGAGGGACCCAACGGCAAGCCGGATCCGGTAGCGGCGGCGCGCGATGTCCGTGAGACGTTTGCCCGCATGGCGATGAACGACGTGGAAACGGTTGCGCTAATCGCCGGGGGACACACGTTTGGTAAGACTCATGGCGCGGCGGACGCAGGCAAGTATGTCGCTGCCGAACCCGAGGGCGCTTCGATCGAAGAGCAGGGTCTGGGCTGGAAGAATTCCTTCGGGACCGGCGCGGGGGGCGACGCGATCACCAGCGGACTGGAGGGCGCATGGACTACTACGCCGACCAAGTGGAGCAACAACTATTTCGAAAACCTTTTCAAGTACGACTGGGAACTCACGAAGAGCCCAGCCGGCGCGTATCAGTGGAAGCCCAAAGACGGCGCGGGAGCAGGCACGGTGCCGGACGCTCACGACCCATCAAAGAGCCACGCGCCGTTCATGCTGACCACGGATCTTGCGCTGAAGATGGATCCGGTATACCAGCCGATCGCGAGGCGATTCCTCGATCATCCGGAGGAGCTCGCGGGCGCTTTTGCGAAAGCATGGTTCAAGCTGACGCACCGCGATATGGGGCCAATCGCCCGGTATCTGGGTCCGTTGGTTCCGAAGGAGCAGCAATTGTGGCAGGACCCTGTTCCTCCGGTAGATCATGAACTGATCGGGGAGCAGGACGCTGCGGCTTTGAAGGCGAAGATCCTCAAGTCCGGACTGTCTGTTTCCCAATTGGTTTCGGCTGCGTGGGCGTCGGCCTCGACGTTCCGCGGGTCCGACAAGCGCGGCGGAGCGAATGGCGCGCGCGTGCGGCTCGCGCCACAGAAGGACTGGGAAGTGAACAACCCGCCGGAACTGGCCAAGACGCTGCGGACGCTGGAAGGGATCCAGAAGGAATTCAATAGTTCGTCCGGCAAGAAGAAAGTGTCGCTGGCGGACCTGATCGTTCTGGGCGGCGACGCTGCGATCGAGGAGGCCGCGAAAAAGGGCGGACACGACGTGAAGATCCCCTTCTCGCCGGGGCGCACGGATGCTTCGCAGGACCAGACTGACACGCACTCGTTCGCCGTTCTGGAACCGCTCGCGGACGGGTTCCGCAACTACGAACGTGCGCATCGCAACGGGAGCCCCAACGGACATAAGAACGGCTTCCACCCGATTCCGGCCGAGGAACTGCTGATTGACCGGGCGCAGTTGCTGAAGCTGACGGCTCCCGAGATGACGGTGCTTGTCGGCGGCCTGCGGGCGCTCGGCGTGAACTATGGGCACTCTAAGCATGGCGTGTTTACCGATCGTCCGGGCGCGCTGACCAACGACTTCTTCGTCAACTTGCTAGATATGAGGACGAAGTGGCAGCCTTCAGAGACTGAGGGCGTGTATGAAGGCCATGATCGGGCTACGGGCAAGACAAAGTGGACCGGGACCAGGGTGGATCTGATTTTCGGTTCGAACTCGCAGCTTCGCGCGCTCGCGGAGGTCTATGGATGCGACGACTCTAAGGAGACGTTTGTTAAAGACTTCGCGGCGGCATGGAGCAAGGTGATGAATCTGGATCGGTACGATCTGGCCAGGAAGTGAAATCACTGGTCGTAGTTCGCGGGTAACGAAAGGAGACCGGGATGTCTCACCACGGAGAACGGGCTTCCCAGCGCATTCCGAGAGAGATGATTGAAGCCGATTTCGAAATCGCATTCAATCTCATCGATCTTGCCGAGGCGGATCAGAGCGATCATGCCTGGGGAGCGCGCGCCGTGGGCGACGCGGAGGAAGTGCTTATGGATATCGAGCGGCGGCTGGAAGGCCTGCGAAGCCCGGACCGGCTGCCCTTCGATCCGCTTTTGGGGGAATTAAAGCGGCAGATCGCATTGGCGAGATGTCATCTATCCTGACTTGCCTTCGGTCAGAGAAAGTATTTGATTGACTTTCACGGAGGAGAGGTTCTCTTTGAGTCCGCTGGGCCAGCGGATCTCGAGCGAGCATTCTGTGGCTTCGCCCAGGCCGAAGTGAACGCGGAAATCACTCTGCGATAGATAGCTGCCGCCGCTTCGTACCTCCTGCATCTGTACATGCTCTCCGGCTCGGCAATAGACACGCGCTCCGATTGCCGAACGGTTGGATCGCCCGCCGATCAGCTTCAGCTTGATCCAGTTATTCTTCAGGGCCGAATCGCAGCGAAGCAGTTGCGGAAGCGCGTTGACGCAGTTGACGAGAACGTCGACATCGCCGTCGTTATCGAAATCGCCAAACGCGCAGCCGCGGCCCGATACAGGTTCGGTGAGGCCCGGGCCGAGTAGCTCCGAAACATCCTCAAATTTTCCGTTGCGCAAATTCCGATAGACCACCTTGCGCTGGCGATAACCGGACTGCGCCCCGGTTTCGCGGACTTCGGGGTAAACGTGCCCGTTGCAGAGAAAGATGTCGGGCCATCCGTCATTGTCGAAATCGAGGAAGCCCGCGCCCCATCCGAGGAAACGCGTGTTACGTCCGAGGCCGGACTGAAAGGCCTGATCCTCGAAAGTGAGGTTTCCCTGGTTGCGATACAGACTCGTCGTGTCGCCGGCGAAGTTGGTTTTGACTACGTCGAAGAGCCCGTCGCAGTCATAGTCCGCCGCATCGACGCCCATGCCCGCCTGTGCTTTGCCGTCGGCGCTGTAAGCGATACCGGATTCAATCGCGACATCGATGAATGTGCCGTCGTGATTGTTTTTGTAGAACGTTGACGACGTGGAGTCGTTCGCGACGTAGATGTCGGGCCAGCCGTCGTTATCAAGATCGCATGCCAGGACCCCGAGCCCATAGGTGCCGGGCGTCCTGAGAATACCGGACTTGGCGGAAACGTCTGTGAACCTGCCGTCGCCGTTGTTGTGAAAAAGAACGTTTTTGCCGCCCTGAAGGCCCGGTGGACCGCAGGCGACCATGATGCCCTGATAGAGACAGGGACCGGATTCAGGCGTGGGGGCGGTTTTTGGATCGAAGTCGATGTAGTTGGCGACGAAAAGATCCAGGTGGCCGTCGCGGTCGTAATCGACGAAAGCGCAGCCGGTGTTCCAGCGTTTGAGTTTCGAAGAGTGGGCGGTTACGCCGGCTTTGGCGGCGACATCGGTGAACGTGGCATTGCCGTTGTTGTGATAGAGCGAGCAATCGCCCCAGTACGTGACGTAGAGATCATCCCAGCCGTCGTTATCGTAATCACCGGCGCATACGCCCTGTCCCCAGCCGGTGCGAGCCACTCCGGATTTGAGGGTTATGTCGGTGAATGTGCCGTCGCGGTTGTTTTTGTATAAACGTGATACAGGCGCATCGCCGGGAGCGAAGTTCGCTTCGAAGCGAGTGCCGTTCACCAGGAAAATATCGAGCCAGCCATCGTTATCGAAGTCAATGAAGGCTGCGCCACAGCCCGTGGTCTCGAGTAGATAGCGGTTTTTGGCTTCACCGCCAAAAACAGTCGCGCGATTCAGGCCCGCTTCTCGGGCAATGTTTACAAACCGAATCGGCAGGGTGAGGCCGCTGATGAGTTCGTCGAACGCGAAAATACCCGCGTAACGCGCGAGCGACCGGATGAAGCCGCGGCGGTTAGCGTAAGCCACGCGCAGGGCCTTGTTTTAGTAACTCCGCCTGATGCTGCTCCGCGGCGAGTTTGATCCCGGCGGCTTTGGCGAAGGCGGCGCGGGCGCCTTGTTCATCGCCCTGTTGACGAAGGATCAGGGCGAGCGTGTTGTACGGGCCGGGATCCGCTCCATCCAGATCTATGGCGCGGCGCAGCGCTTCAACGGCGCCGCCGAGATCATGTTTCTGCTTGAGAGCTGTTCCGAGCATGTACCAGGCCTGAGCGTAGTCGGGGCTGGCGCTTGTAGCGGCGCGCATCTCTGACACGGTTTGATCGATATCGCCCATCTGCCAGTAGATAATTCCAAGCGTATAGTGACCCTCGACGAGGCGCGAGTCAAGTTGCAGGGCGCGGCGCATTTCGTCGGCGGCTTTGGTCAAATCATCTTTTTGTTTCAGCGCGAGGCCGAGATCGTAGTGCGCGACCGCCAGCGAGGGCTGTTTGTCGAGAATTCGGGTGAATTGTTCGACGGCGCGGTCCAATTCTCCTTTTTGCAGGTAGGCGAAGCCGATATTCACCTGCGCGGCGTCGTCGTCGGGATGGTCCGCAAGAATGTGCTGGAACTGGGCGATGCCCGCGTCGGCTTCACGCGTGTTCACCAGAGCGAATCCGTAACTGTTACGGAGGCCGGAGTTGCCGGGATCGAATTCTAACGCTTTTGCGTAAGCATCCCGCGCGGCGGCGAAATCCTGGATTTGCTGATTCGCCATGCCCAGGTTCTGCCAGATGGCGGGGTTCTTTGGGGTCCGTTTCGCGGCTTCGGAAAGCTCGGCGACGGCGGCCCTGTATTGCCCGGTCTCCAGCAGGGCGGACCCAAAACGCCAATGATATTCGGCCGTCGAAGGGGAGAGTGAAACGGCCTTCCGCAGAGCATTCAGCGCACGCGGCCGATCCTCGGTCAGCCAGAGCGCGACGCCTTCGTGAAAGAAAGCAGGCGCATAAGTGGGATCGATCGTTTCGGCGCGTACGAAGTGTGGGATCGCTTCATCGGTCCGTTTAGTCGCGGCCAGGAGAAATCCAATCTGGTCTTCGTAGCGGGCGGACCGGGGAAATTTTGTGGCGAGCGCTTTGTAGGCGGCGAGAGCTTCGTCCACCTTTCCGGCGTTCACCAGCGCCTGAGCATCCGGTTCCGACTGCGCGGCAAGGATCGAAATTGTCAGAATTATCAGGGCAACAGCGCGCCGCATGAGCCGGTTTTCATTATATTCGCGTGAATTTTCGAACAGAATATCTTGATTTTTGCGCGCGCCCCTGATATAAAGCTGCGCGAGGGGATTCTATGTCATCCAGAATCATGGGTGTCGTCGCGGGCGTGTGTCTGATAACGATACCGATAACGATACCGACGCCATTGGCCGCGCAGGCCGTTTATGGAAGCATCGTTGGAACTGTGACCGACGCCTCGGGCGCCGCCGTTCCGGACGCCAAGGTCACGATCCGGGATTTGGATCGCGACGTATCGAATGCGACGACGACAAACGCTTCGGGCAACTACACGCAGCGATATCTGATTGTCGGCCGATATCAGGTGCGTATCGAAGCCACGGGTTTCCAGACGTCGGTACAGGACAACATCACCGTTTCCGTCGATTCGGAGACGAAGGTCGATGCGAAGCTGAGCGTCGGAGATCTGACGCAAACCGTCGAGGTTAGCGCCGAGGCATCGCTGCTCAAGACCGAACGCAGCGACGTTTCCACGACCTACAGCGAAAAGGCGGTCCAGGAATTGCCGCAGTTGAATCGGCGGTTCACGAACCTGCAACTGATTACGCCGGGCGTGTCGCTGTGGCCTGTCAGTCTGAATGCCGCTTCGCCGGAGAACCCGCAGGGTTCGTATCGGCTGCAGGTGAACGGGCAGAGTTTCGCGGGCGTTTCGCACCTGCTGGATGGAACGGACAATCACGACGCGGTGCTCGGGTGGATCGTGATCAATCCAACGCTGGAGTCGGTTACGGAAGCGAAGGTGACGACGGCGGATTTTGACGCGGAGTTCGGCACGGCGGCGGCCGCGGTTGTGAGTTCGCAGACGAAATCAGGCACCAATGCGCTGCACGGCAGCGCGTTCGAGTTTCTGCGAAACGATCATCTGACGGCGCGGAACCCCTTCACGCAGGCCCAGCCCATCATCGGGACCAACGGGCGGCTGATACCGGTCACCCAGTGGAATCAGTTCGGCGGATCGATCGGCGGCCCGATACGAAAGAACAAGCTGTTTTATTTCGGCGATTACCAAGGCACGCGTCGAAATACGGGTGGAAGCGTGCTGCTGCGCGTGCCGTCGCTCGCGGAGCGCACGGGGGACCTGAGCGGGCTGGGGCTGAATATCTACGATCCGGCGTCTGCGGCAACTCCGGCCGGTCGAACGCAGTTTGTGGGCAACGTAATCCCCACGAGCCAACTTTCACAGCAGACCCTGAATCTGCTGAAGCAGATTCCTTTGCCGGATGTTACTGCGAGCCAGGACCAGCCAAATTACGCGGGATCGGGCGCGGTAAAGTTCAACGACGATGCGTTCAATACGCGTTCCGATTGGTACGCCACGGAGAAACTGCACGTGTTCGGACGCTACAGCTTCGCGAATTTTACGATCAGCTCCCCGGGAGTGTATGGATTGGCGGGTGGCCCCGGGTTCGATCCCGGCGGCAGCACCAGCGCTTTCGCGGGCTCATCGAGTTCCCTGAACCACAGCGTCGCGGCCGGTTTCGACTATGTGGTGCGCCCGAATCTGCTGACCGATTTCCGCTTTGGGTTTTTCCGGTATCAGGTCTTTGTGATCCCCAATGGGCTGGACACCAGCCCTGCCGCCGACGCGGGCATCCCCGGACTGAATCTCGATCACCAGTACACCGGCGGGATGCCGGCGTTTTTCATCAACGATTACGGAAATAGTCTTTTCAAGTTCGGATACGCGCTGGGCGTCAACGGCTGCAACTGCCCGCTGAATGAAAACGAAAAGCAGTTTCAGTTCGTAAACAACTGGACGAAGATCAAAGGCAATCACACGATCAAGTTCGGGGCGGATATCCGGCAAGCCCACAATCTCCGTATTCCCAGTGATCAGCATCGCGCCGGTCAGCTCAGCTTCAATGCGGCCGGGACCCAGGGACCTAACGGCGGCGGATCGGGGCTTGCGACATTCCTGCTGGGGGATGTGCAGTTGTTTCAGCGCTATGTGAGTTCGTCTTCCGATGCGCGTGAAACCCAGAACCGCTGGTTCTTTTTCGCTCAGGATACCTGGCGCGTCACCCAGAAACTCACCCTGAACTACGGGCTGCGCTGGGAGATCTATCGTCCGCAGACGGTGAACGGGGCTGGGAACGGAGGATTCGTCGATCTTGGGACGGGTGAGGTGCTGGTCGCCGGGTCGCAGGGCGTCGGCCTGAATCTCAACGTGGAAGGGCCTCTGACGACATTCGCGCCGCGCGTGGGAATTGCCTACCAACTGGATCAAAAAACCGTGATCCGCACGGGCTACGGACGTGGCTACGACTTGGGTATCTTCGGGTCGATCTTCGGCCATAACGTCACGCAGAATCTTCCCGTCCTGGGCATCCAGACGACGGCGCCGGCGAATAACTTCGATACGGTGTTCACGCTCGCGCAGGGCCCGCAGCCTTTCGATCCGAGCACGCTTCTGAACTCGCAGCCGAAGGGTCCGAACGGCCATCCGCTGCTGCCGAATGGCGTAACGCCGTTCGTGATCGCCCAGCGTTTACGCCTGCCCACAGTGGATGCGTGGAACTTTACGATTCAGCGCCAGCTGACCCAGACCGTGTCGCTCGAAGCGGCTTACGTCGGGAATCATGGCACGCATGTGTTCGCGGGAACCGGCGGGGATTACGATCCGAATCAGCCGACGATCGTCGGATTCGGCACGCTCTCCGCGAATCAGCGGAAGCCGTATTACCAGAAATTCGGATGGTCGCAGAACCTGCGTTACTACGGCAGCGATGCGACGAACAGCTATAACGCTCTTCAGGTAAAGCTCGAGAAGCGTTTTTCCGCGGGGCTCCAGGTGATGGGGCATTACACGTGGTCACGAGCTCTCGATTACAGCGGAACTTACTATTCAATTGACCGGACGCAATCCTTCGGGCCTTCGGATAACGGGCGCAATCACGTGATTGTTGTCGGCGCGCTTTGGGAGGTGCCCGTCGGAAAGGGACGGCGATTCGGCAGTTCGATGCCGAAACCGGCGGAATGGCTGCTGGGTGGATGGCAGATTAATGGCCTGAACAACTGGGGTACCGGGTTGCCATTCACGCCAAGTTATCGGGATTGCAACAGCGATCGCGATACCGGATTCTGTAAACCCAGCATCGTCGGAGACTGGCATGCCGATAATCCGAGCCAGTTTGGCTGGTTCAACACGGCGCCGACCCCGCTCGTTTCAAACGGACTCACCAGCGGCGTCTGGCAGCGCCCGGCGAAAGGCACGTTCGGCAACGTAGGTCGTAACACGATGTGGGGTCCAAGATTCACACAGCTCGATCTTTCGTTCTTCAAGGACTTTTCGCTGACCGAAAAGGTGCGGCTGCAGGTTCGTGCGGAGTCATTCAACTTCGCGAATCATACGAATCTGGGGCAGCCGAATACCTGTGTGGACTGCCCCGGCGTGGCCGGGCGCATCTTCAACACGATCGCGAATTACGTGCCGCGGCAGTGGCAGATGGCGGCGAAATTCGCGTTCTGAAGGTCGCGCGAAGCCACGGCCGTTATTCGGCCCGTAGCGCGTCCAGAGGCGAAGCCAGGCTGGCTCGCACGGCCGGGATGACAGACGCAAGCAGCGCTGAAAGGCCCAGCGTCCCGGTCGCTAAACCGATCACCAACGGGTTGTAGGGGCTGAGGCCATAGAGTTGGCTGCCCAGCAATCGGCCGGCGGCGAAGGTCAATGGCAAACCAACGGAAAGTCCCGCCATGATGAGGATGATTGCGCCTTTCAGAACGAGGCCGATGACGTTGCCGCGTGTAGCGCCCAGCGCGATTCGCACGCCAACCTCCCGGTTGCGCCTGCTTGCCTGATACGCGATCACTCCGTATAGGCCAACCGACGCCAGAATCAGGGAAAGCGCCCCGAAAAAAGAAGCGAGACGCGCGATGAGCCTCTGTTGAGTGAACTGGAGATCGACTTTCTCCTTCAACGTCTGGAACCAGATAATGGGCATACCCGGATCCACCGAGGCCATCGCATGACGCGCTTCAGCAGCGGTCACGTCGGCTCCGGGCTTAATCGAAATTACGATGTCGTGCAGGAAAAGAGCGCCGGCGCTCTTCGTATAGTCGGCCTGAGCCTCCGGCAGGAAGAACATCGGAACGACCGGCTGGTCGACATTGTTGCCGAAGTAGTAACGCGCGTCCCTGGCTACGCCCACCACCTCAAATTCCGTGCTGGTCTCCGCGGTCCGGCCAAAATGCCTGCCGATGGGATCTTCATTTCTGAAAAACTTCCGCGCAAATGTTTCACTGATGACTGCCACCCGCCGCGATGTCGCAGTGTCTTCTTCGGAGATGCCGCGCCCCTTGAGGATCGGCGTGCCGATCACCTCAAAGTATCCCGGCGTAACTCGATCCCATTGGCTCGAGTTGTCCTCCTTCAGCCCGGGAGCGTGGCCATCTACCCAGACCCCGGAACCCCAGCCCCCGCCAGGCGGCGAGTATAAACAGAGCGCCACGGAAGATACGCCGGGAATGTTGGCCATTGCATCGTGAACGCGCCGATACAGTAGCGAAAGTTGCGGCGGCCCGTAACCAGCCACTCTGGGATTGAACTTTGCGACCACGCGCCGGTCCTGTTCGAATCCGAAGTCCTGCGTCTCCAGGGCGTGAAGCGCAGAGGTGAGCAGCCCCGATACGGACAGCAGACCGAGAGAGATCGCGATCTGTAACACGACCAGAGACGTCCTCGGGAGGGAGCCCGTATTAGCGGTTACGCGGCTCTGGCCTCGCAATGCTTCGACAGGGTCAGTCCGGGTTGCGATCCATCCGGGCGCGATTCCGAAAGCAATCCCGGCAAGAGTGGAGATACCGAACGCAAAGAATAGTACCGGCAGAGAAGGTGAGGCGTCGATCGGTATTCCCGGCATGCCGCTAATAGGCGGGAATGCGAAATGCAGAATCAGGCGGCTGCTTACAAACGCCACCGCCAGGCCGAGCGCGCCGCCAAAAAACGACAGCAGAATACTCTCGGTGAGGTCCTGCCGTACGATCCGCGAAGGCGCTGCCCCCAGAGCCATGCTCAACGACGTCTGACGCCGCCGCTCCATGCCGCGCACAAGCATGAGGCTGGCGACGTTCGCGCACACGATCAGCAGCGCAAATCCGGTTACCGCCATCAGGATATGGAGCCATCGCTCGTACCGTTCGCGCATGCTGGAGATACCAGCGCCTCCCGGGACCAGATACAACGTCTGCTCAGAGAATTTCGCGCGGTCGCCGGCGCTCATTTCGCCCCAGTGAGAGCGGAGCCATTGCTTCAGTTTGACCCGCATTTCCGCTTCAATGGCTGCCGGATGAGCGCCCGGCGCCATGCGGCCGATCAGTTCCAGCCAGTGCTGGCCGTACTTATTCAGATCCGCCTCACTCTCGATGTACGGTTCTGTGTTCAGAGGCAGAAACAAATCAGGCGGAGTACCGCGCAAGGTATCGCCAAAGAAACCGGGCGGAGCGATTCCAACTATCGTGAAGGGTTTTTTGTCGACGTCGAAAGCGCTGCCGACTACGGATGGGTCAGAGCCGTATCTCTCGCGCCACAAGCGATAACTCATCACGGCGACCGGTGCGGCGTCTACCCGATCGTCCGTCATATTAAGCATGCGCCCCGCGTAGGCGCGGATTCCGAACATCGCAAAGTAATTTCCGGAAACGAACTCGCCCGCATAGGTTTGGGCCGCCTCTGAACGGCCCCCGCGCCCAACGCCGAAGGCCAGATCCGCCGCGGGGAAGGCGGCCAGTTCGGCAAAGCCTTTGGTGTTATCCCGGAGGTGCTTGTACAAGTCGTATGAAACGAGCGAAAATTCCTTGTCCTGGCTGTAACCGGCCAAATAGCAGCAGCGCGCTTTTTTCCCCAATCGATACAATTCTTCAGGCTTCGCCACCGGCAGCGACTTGAGCAGAACAGCATGCGCCAGGGTAAAGATCGAAGTGGTCGCGCCAATGCCGAGCGCCAGCGTCAGGGTGGCTGCGGCGGTGAACGCGGGCGCCATTCGCAGCCGTCGGAGCGCCAGGCGCACATCGCGGATCAGTGTTTCGAGGAACGGCAGACCTCGTTGATCCCGATAGCGTTCTTTCATCGCCTCTACCCCGCCGAATTTCAGCGCGGCCTCACGCCGCGCCTCGGTTGGCGATAAGCCTGCCCGAAGATTCTCGGCAGTTTGCAGAGCGAGATGCTCTTCGATTTCGACGCGTAGTTGCTCTTCACCGCCTTGCCTCGTGATCCGGAAGATCAGGCGATTGAAAAATCTCCGTAGCGGCCTCATTTCAGATCCTCCGCCCTCACGGCGAAGAATCTCCCGATGATTGCCGCCGTTTGTTCCCACCCCCGGGTTTCGTCCTGCAGTTGTTTGCGGCCGGTCCGCGTCAGCCGGTAGAATCGGGCGCGCCGGTTGTTCTCGGAAACGCCCCACTGGGCGGCGATGGAACCCTCCTGTTCCAGCTTCAGCAAAACCGGATACAGCGTGCCCTGGTTTACGGAAAGAAGGTCGCCGCTGATCTGCTCGATACGGCGGGCAATACCGTAGCCGTGCAGGGGCCCGAGCACATCGAGCGTCTTCAGCGTCATCAGCGCCAGGGTCCCCTGCAGGACATCCGTCTTCTCTTTCATGACTATTGGGTTTCCCACAGGAAGTATGTCACACGTTCATTGGGAAAACAACAGGAGGTCAGACGCCGGGCGTCGAGGCGAGCGAATATATACTGTCCTGTGCCGACATACATGAATCCGAAAATGCAAGCGCTTGCGCTATCGCTCACCTTTGGCGCATTGACGATGGTCGCGGCCCCACCGCGGCCGCAGGGCCCCTGCGATATCTATGCCGCCGCCGGGAAACCGTGCGTGGCAGCCCACAGCACCACGCGCGCGCTGTACGCTTCCTACAATGGTCCGCTCTACCAGGTTTTGCGCCAGTCGGACGGCAAAACGCTGGATATCGGCGTGGTCAAGCCATCCGATTCGCCGGTTTCGGATGCAGGCGGGTACGCCAACGCCGCCGCGCAGGACGCATTCTGCGCCAACACATACTGCTGGATTTCGAAAGTCTATGACCAGTCCCCAAAGCGCAACGACCTGATCCAGGCCCCCCGCGGCGCATTCAGCGGTCCGGCGATGGGCGGATTTAACAACCTTCCGATCGCAGACATGGCGCCGGTTACAGTCATGGGTCACAAAGTCTACGGCGTGTTCATCGCGCCCGGCATGGGGCTGCGGCAGAACGATGTAAAGGGCACCGCAGTCGATGATCAGGCCGAAGGCCAGTATTGGGTTGTCAACGGGCTCCACTACAATTCCGGCTGCTGCTTCGATTACGGCAACGCCGAGATCGACAGCCGCGACGACGACAACGGGACGATGGAAACTACCTACTTCGGCAACGCCACCGCCTGGTATCACGGAAGCCAGCCCGGCCCGTGGGTGATGACCGATCAGGAGAACAATCTGGTCGGATGCGTTACCACGGATGGAACCAAAAACTGCCCGACGCTGCCCAACATCACATCGCGATTCGTGACCGGCGTGGCCAAGGGCGAACCGCACCATTGGACTTCAATGGGCGGCGACGCCCAGAACGGCGATCTGAAGGTGATGTTCGACGGGCCCCGCGTAGACGCCACCTATGATCCGATGCGCAAGCAGGGGGCGATTCTGCTGGGCAACGGCGGCGACAACAGCAACGCATCGCAGGGCACTTTCTATGAAGGCGCAATGACGGCCGCGGGAACATTCCCTTCGAACGCCACCGATGGACTGATACATGCCAACGTGGTTGCTGCCAAATACGACGTGGCGCGGCTGAGTTTGGCGCCAGCCTCGGCTATCGCTACGCCGCCCGGACTGCAGACGTTCTCACCGGGATCCTCGCAGGACACAACGGTAACGTTCACGAACACCACGGGAGCGCCTGTGACGGGCGTCAAGCTGAATATTTCCGTGCCGAAAGGCTGGACCGCATCCGGCAATTCATCTCTTCCGGCAACCGTTGCGCCCGGAGCGAGCGTCAGCGCGACGTTCAAAGTCGCCTCGGGAATGGCGCCGTTCAATGGCGATCTGGTTGCCAATGCCTCGTGGACGAACGCGAACGGCAAGACGCAATCAGAAACGACAGCAGAAAAGGTACGGAACGTCAGCCCGATCAAGATTAACGAATTTCGAATCAGCGCCGGTTCCGCGACCGATTCAACCAATTCGTTCATCGAACTTTACAACGCGGGCGACAAAGAGGTCGATCTTTCCAACTGGACGCTTACGGAGCATCCGACTCAGCAGGCTATTTTCTCGTCGGTGAAAATTTCCGCCTCGACGAAGCTTGCGGCGAAGGGCTTTTACCTGCTCGGCCTCTCCAACTCCGGGCTGTCGGCGCCCGCGCGCAAGGGTGATGGCACCGTCTACGTCCGGAACACAACTGGTATGAACGTGGGCGACCCGATCAACATCGAAGGCGAGACCCGCAAGATCGCAAGCGTGGGGACGGCCGCCGGCAACAGCACGACATTATGGCAACCGCTGCCTGAAGGCCCGGTGATCACGATTCCCGCAGGCGCAACCAACGTGCCAGTCACGAGCGTTGCCGGCTTCACGGTCGGCGGGAAGATCGCGCTCGGCTACGGCGCGACGTTCCCTGCGGTCGCAAAGGGCCTGGAGCGATACGAGATCGCTACCATCACCGCGGTCGGTAAGCCCGGCACGCAGGAATTTCTGGGGGCGGACGCTGCCGCCGGCGCGACCAATATCAAGGTGACCTCTGTAGAGAACATCTCGACTGGCGACAAAATTCGGCTGGATGTTGACAGCGTTGGCCACGGCATCGAGACAGTCACGGTCACGCGCGTAGGGACGCCCGCGATTCGGTCAGGTCTCACGGCCAATGCGGGCGCGGGCGCGACGCGCATCACAATCCGCGGGGCCGGCGGACCGGGACGCGGATTTCAGGGCGGCGCGCCTCCCTTCGCGGTCGGTGACAAGCTGACCGTTGGCACCCCGGCGAACAAGGAAACCGTGACGGTAACAGCCGTCGGCGGCCCGACTGCCGGTGGCGGCGGAGGACCCTTCGGTGGCGGATTCACGATCGACATTACACCGGCGCTCGCGCATGCGCACATCATCCGCGAAGGCGTGGTGGCTCCGGGAACGGGTCTTGATCTGGCTGCACCGCTGAAATTCAATCACGCGGCCAATCTGCCCTTCAGCGCTCGGGGGACGGGGATCAGTTTCCAGCCGGCGACAGCATTTGCGCACTCGAGCAACGAACCTGTCCAGCCGCTGGGTACAGGTATCAAACTCGACAGTCCATTAGCCGCGGATCACGCCGTCGACGCTGTTGTGCGCGATGCGGCAGTTACAACAGCGGGATATCAGGGGAGTCCCGCGCCGAACCAGTGGTTCGGTGGTCCGGCTCTTTCCTCCGCCGCGGGCAACATGATTCTGCGCGACGCCGGTGGGCTGGTTGTCGACAGCCTCAACTACGGCGGACTGGTGGATCCATGGGCCTCGGAAGGTTACCAGGCGACTTCCGGTACCGGTCAGAGCGGCTGCCGCGTGATTTCTCCCGGGGCGGCTGGTGGCTTCGGACAGGCCGCTTTGGCCGCCGCCGCAATCAACCGGAGCGCTGGCCGTTTTCCGGACGGAGCCGACACCGACAGCAATTGCGCCGATTTCCTGTTGCAGCCCGCCACCACGCTGCCGGCCGGTTCGGCCGCGGGCGCGACGAATATCAAGGTCGCGAGCGCGGCGGATTTTGCCGCGGGCCAGACGATTACGCTTGACGCCGACGCAAACCAGGAGTCCGCCGTGATCGCAACCGTCGGCACCGGAGGCGCCACAACGGTGGGCGCGGCAACGGGCGCGGGAGCGGTGCTTGTTCCGATCGCGAGCGCGGCAGGTTTCATTGCCGGTCAGACTGTCACCATCGACAGTGGGGCGAATCAGGAGACCGCGGTTGTCGCCTCGTTCACCGGTGGCAGAGGCGGAGCCACAATCACACTCGCCGCGCCGCTTGCTCATGCGCACGCGGCAGGCGCGTCGCTCTCCGGCAGCGGCATCACTTTAACGAACGCATTGACCCGGGCCCACGACCGAGGTACGCAGGCTGTGGTTAACATGCCCACGCCCGGCGCGCCCAATCAATATTCGAAGAGCGGTCATTGACAACGGGTGTTTCAACGAAGGGCCTTACTCCCGATGCAGCAAATCCAGCCTTTGCCTGGTTCCGTGATGACCTGAACATCTGAGTAACCGGCATCCGTGAACATTTCGCGATGTTCCTCGACGCTGAGGAGCGCCATGCCGGTTTTTTCAGAGTATCTCTCCACAGCTTTTGAAGTGAAGGTCGCTGCTCCTTTGTAGACTTCCGCAATGATGATCAGCCTGCCGCCGCGCTTCAGGACTCTCAGGACTTCTCTCAGATCCGTCGGCAAAGCAGGCCACCAGAAGTGCGTTTCAATCGCCGTGACGACATCGAAGGCGTTATCTGAAAACGGCAACCGGGAGACGGACGCCTCCCGAACCTCAACCCGCGCGACATCGATTAATTGCTTGTTCATTCGCACGGCCATAGCCACGCTCTCCGCCGAATGATCGATGCCATAGACCTTGCCTTGAGCGGCGATCGCGGCCAACTTGCCCACCGTTCTGCCCCCGCCGCAGCCTACATCCAGGATGATGTCCTGCTTCCCTATCGAAGCCTGCGATAAGCCCCAATCTGTAACCGGGGAGTGGCGCGAATTCATATTCCGCAGAACGAATCGTCCCAGCCATCCAGTCGGTTTCTGGGCTTGATTTACGCGTGCTTTTCTGCCCGCCATATCGGTTCACTCAGCCAAAGATTCTAAGCATTGGGCTTCTTGATTAGCAACAGCGGCCCTGCGCAAATTCAACGCTCCCCTATGCGCCTTTCCCGTAGCCGTTGTCGCGTGTGTTAGTGGAACGATTTTCGGAACAGCCAGGGAGGGCGTTCAAAGTGATTCTGCAGATCAATTTCAATTTCGACATGCCTGCCGCGCAATATCAGAACATGGTGGATTCCGTCGCGCAGGCCTTTCCGGACGTATCCGGCCTCAGGTGGAAGATCTGGCTCTTAAACCCATCCGCTCAAGAGGCTGGCGGGATCTATCTCTTCGATACTCAGGCAGCGTTGGATGCTTACCGGAACGGCCCATTAGTGGCCAAATTACGAGGGCTCACGGCGATACGGAACCTCTCGATCAAGCAGTTCGACGTCATGCCGGAGGCGACAGCGTTGACGCGCGGCCCAGTCGAAGCAGCGGCGACATCTCACGGATAGCAAACCGTCGGCGAAACGCGGCGCCGCCATCTGTCACATTTATTCAGAAGGAGCAGCAATGAACGCAGTCAGATGGGTTCTCATTGACTCAACAAAGGGCGTTACCACACAGGACGGATCGAAGCTTTCGCCTGCCGTTCTGAGCCACATTGCGGAAGCGGTCCAGGCGCAGGTCGATCAGGAGTTCGCCGCCGAATGGGGCGCCAAGGCCACGGTACGCGTGGGCGCCAGCGAAAAAGACATTCAGCCTGGCGAATGGGCCTACGGATTTGTACCAGAACTGCCCGATGCGCCCGGCGCCAGCGCGTATCATGACATCCACAACAACGGTGTCCCCTTTTCCCTGTGCGCCGTTAAAACCTGCGACAGCCTCTTCGGCCCCACCGGCGTGAGCGTCGATGCCTCTCACGAGATCCTCGAGACAGCAGGCGACGAGGGAGCAAACCAATTCGCAAACGATAACAAAGGTTTGCTGCACGCCGTCGAAATGTGTGACGCCGTGGAAGTTCAGACCTACGGTAAGAAGTGCAAGGACGGTACCGTCGTCCAGGTCTCGAACTGGCTCATGCGAGCCTGGTTCATTCCCGGGTCGGCCGGCCCGTATGACTACATGACTTCCGCGAAGCTGCCTGGCGCCGTATCGCCTCCGGGTCCGCTCCAGACTGCGCCCGGACATGGTGGTAACTACCAGATCATCAGCAAATGGGGCGGTGATAAGCAGGTTTTCGCTATGATGCACCACATCTTGGGCACTCGTCGCAAGGGAAGTAGTCCGAACTGGAGTTCCCGAGCCTACCGCCGCCTGAAGCAAATGGAACAGTTGGCCCAGGTCGCGCAGGCAGGCTGAACCCCGCCAGCGCCTCATTCATAGCGCAACAGCGCCTTGAACCCGAAATCCATGTGGTGCTGGATATGGCAGTGGAATAGCGTCAATCCGGGCTGGTCGGCGGTGAAGTCCACGCTGGCCCGCCCGTAGGTTGGCACAACCACCGTGTCCTTGACCACGCCGCTGGTCGGTTTGCCGTAGATTTCGGCGATCTCGAACTGATGGCGGTGCAGATGCAGCGGGTGGGCATCGTCCGTACGGTTGTGAAATGTCAACCGGTATCGTGTCCCCTGCTTGAGAACAAACTCCTTTTCGTGCGGATATTCTTTGCCGTTTACGGTGAAGCTGTTGAATCGGCCCGCGCCGCGCGGAACTTTCGCGAATATCATGTCCAGCCGCTCCGTCGGAGCTGGCTGCGTCGGCGGTTTGCCAAAGATCGTGTAATCCCAGCCCACAGCCAGCGGCGGAACCCACTGCGGCGTGCGCCTCTGGTTCGCGTATTCGATCACGATCCCCAGCCCGCCCTCTCGCACCGGGTCTTCGGGCGCGCCCATGATCCAGACGCCCGGACGGTTCATTGCCACCCAGGCATCGATTCGCTCACCCGGGCCCAGCATCAGCATGTCCACAGCCGCGGGCACGGGTACCGGGTTTCCATCCAGCGCGATCACGTTGAATTTGTGGCCGGGCAGCGCCAGTCGCCGGTTCTCGATTGCGCTGGCGTTCAGAAAGTGAAATAACACGCGCTCGCCTTGGCGCACGCTGATCGGCTCGCCCGCGCCCAGCGCCTTGTCGTTGATCGAGAAGATGTCGGAAGTGACCTCCCATCCCGGCGGTCGCGTATCCAGCACAGCCGGCTTTTCCGGCTTCGGCAGAGACGGATCGAAATCGTCGTTGTCCATCAGCTGATCCGTGAAATACGGCTCCCAGTCGCGCAGCGCCAGATAGTGTTCCTGGTCGAAGTTGCCGGGACCGTTCGCTCCCTCGACGATCAGAAAACCGAACATGCCGGTGAAACTGCCGCGGTGCAGGTCGTCCATCGACATCGTATGAGTGTGGTACCACCGCACGCCTGCGGGCGTAGGCGTGAACCGGTACGCGCGGCTGCCGTGCGGCGGAACCGGAGGTGTCCCCTCTTCCTCCGCCCCATCCACATCGGACGGGATCAGCAGTCCGTGGAAATGCACGAACTCCGGAACGTCCGTCTTATTGACCACGTTGACCGTAACGGGCTTGCCCTCCTTCATCCGTAGTCGTGGCCCGGGCGACGTGCCGTTATACCCGATGGTGCTGAGAATGCGATTCGGCGCCAGCTCGACCGTGACCGGTGCGATCTCCAGCGTGAACTCGGATCCGCCAATCTCCGGTGCGGCATGCGGAACCGGTGCGGATCCCATGGGCATCTGCTGACCCGGCATTGGCATGCCCGTGGCCGCAAGGCCCGCCACCTTCAGAAAATCGCGTCTTGTTCCCGGGCGCCTTGTTCCCGGAAGGCTTCGCCCCGCCCGATCCATATGCGACCAATAGTAACGTTCGATTTTCGCCCGCGGGCAATTCGTGGTAACCTTCGAAACACCAAAAGTCTCTTCAAGACAATGAAGCTGGCCCGCCCATTTCTCGGGACTGCCCTGATGTTCTCAGCGGCCTTCGGGCTTTTCGCGCTGCAAAGAGGAGGCAGACTCCGCAACGAGCAGTCGCTTGACGGGTTTTCTCCCTACACCGGGGAACGCGCTGTTCCTTCCGAGTTCTATTTCAGCCGCCTCCGTTACAACTCCGGCTATACCAGTGGCGGCAGTTTCGCGTACCGCGGATTTCGCGGCGGCTGGATGCAGGACTTCCCCCGCGCCGATACGATTGCCTCATCGTCATTCGTCGGCTCACCCGAATCGACGCCCCCGCGCCGCTGAACGTCGTCGATATCGATGACAACAGGATATTCGACTATCCCTGGATTTATGCCGTCGGAGTCAACACCTGGGCTTTCACCGACCAGGAAGCCGCCAGGCTGCGCGAATATCTGGCGCGAGGCGGCTTCCTCATGGTCGATCACTTCCATGGCGAGGATGACTGGGTCCGCTTCATGACCGGCATGTTGATGGTGCTGCCGGGCGCCGTCGTGGAAGACATTCCTGACAACGACCCCATCTATCACGACCTGTACGCCATTGACGAGAAGTTCCAGATACCCGGCGAGATCTACGTCGCCACGGGCCGGACTTATGAGAAAGACGGCTTCGTCCCCCGATGGCGGTGCATCCGCGACAGTCACGGCCGCATCATGGTGGCGATTTGCGCCAATATGCATCTCGGCGACGCGTGGGAATGGGCAAACACCGGCGAATATCCGGAGAAATTTTCCGGGCTCGCGTTTCGCGTCGTCATTAACTACATAACCTACTCACTAACCCACTGAGATCTACTTTTTGTAGGACTTCTCGAACTGGTTGCGGTCGTTTCGCACCGTAAAAGACCCGTCGCTATGCGCGATGACCTCAATCCCATAGCCCATATCGTGCTCGGCCGACGGATTGGCGATCAACTTTTCGTCGACATTATGTTCTTTGCCGCCTTCGTTCGAGTAATGCAACTGCCAAAGGTCTTCGAGCCCGGGCGAGTTTTCGATCGTAGTCCAGGCCTTCACCGAGCCGCCTTTATCCGCTCCGTTGTTCATGATCGCCACCTTGGGATGAAGCGCATGCACGATCTGGGGAGACCCGGATGTCGCCGTTCCATGGTGCGTGGTCATGTAAATATCCACTGTGCCCAGTTTGTTGACCGGACACGCCAGATCGTGTTCCTTGTCCCAGAAAATATCTCCGAGATCCGAAATGCGAAGATTGCCGAAGGTGATGATCATCGCCAGCGAACGCGCGTTCTCTCCGGGGTCGGGCGGCAGCGCCTCATAGCTTGCGCAAAGAGGATTCGCTTGCCCCGCGCCCGGCAGCGGCTTCGCGATCGACTCTCCGGCGGCCGCCACAAAGTCGACACGCAGACCCTTGATTGGAACCGTATCGCCGGGCTTGACCGTCTGGTGCGCGTATTTCTCCCGCAGTTGGGAATAAGGAGCGAAAACGGCTTCCGTTTTCGCGATGGATTTCTCGAAATTTTCGCCGTGATCGTAGATTTTGCCGATGGGCATCTTAGCGGCTAATTGCGGGACGCCTCCGGCATGATCGCCGTGAAAGTGCGTGATGACAAGATAATCGATGCGCTTCACTCCCGCGGCTTTTGCGGCGGCGGCGATGCGGTCCGCGTCGCGGTTGTCGTTCCCCGCATAACCCGTATCCACGAGCATCGATTCACCCGAGGGCGAAACATACAGCGTGGACTTCCCGCCCTCCACGTCAATCGCATAGATATGCAGCGTCTGTGCAGGCAATAGAACCGCGCTCGCAATCAGCGTCAGGCAAGAGAATCCGATTCGCATAAATGTCCCGGTATGGTCCTTTTCAGAAACGTCATCTTCAGCCGACCTGCAACTCGCGCGGCGGAAGCTGACTGCGTTCCACCTGATTGTAATTGGCAGGTATTGAGGGATTGAAAACCTCGCGACGTCGGCCGCGCCTCAGGTCGTGAGTTCTCGCCGCCGCGATATTATGCAGGCACGTGCCGATCCGCAACACACAATCGGCGATTGCCGCAATTCTCGGCGCTCTTCTTCTGTGTAGTAACCCCGGACGTTCGGCGGCTCAGAGTCCTGCGGTCCGCTCCGTAGATGAGAGGATTCTTGCAGGCTACGCCGGAGTCTATCAGTGGGAAGCGAACGCCTTCCTCTATATCCAGATGTGGAACGAGTTCACCGGGAAGAATCAATTAGTCGCATTTGACGAGTCGGGCGAGGTCCGAACGCTGTATCCGCTCGATGACGACCGGTTCTTTGCTGGGCCCGGCGCTGCCCTTCCAACGGCGATTGAGTCCCGAATCGACTTTCAACGAAACAGCCAAGGCAAGCTCATATCGCTGACATGGCAAAAAGCAGGCGCCTCCCCGCGTGCGGCGCAACGCGTGGAGATCGAGAGGCGAGAAGACGTCGCCCTCTCAAACGGAGGGATTCGTCTTCCGGGCACGCTGATCAGCCCGACAATTGCCGGAAAGCATCCAGCGATTATTCTCGTGCACGGCTCAGGGGCGGAGGATCGCGAGTACATGCTTCCCTTTGCCCGCTTTCTGATCCGCCATGGAGTGTCGATCCTCGGGTACGACAAACGAGGCGTCGGCGGCTCAACGGGCGATTGGAACACGGCCTCTTTCGACGACCTCGCAGGCGATGTAGTGGCGGCTTTCGAGTACCTGAAGACCCGCAACGATATCGAACGCGGGCAAATTGGGCTGCTCGGCGTGAGCCAGGCGGGATGGGTCATGCCGCTTGCCGCTGCCCGCGCCAAAGACATCGCCTTTTTGATCAGCGTCTCGGGTGCGGGCGTGTCACCAGCCGAGACGACTGTCGATGAAGCAGAACGCGAAATGGCAGCTAATGGAATGCGGCCCGAAGGAATCCAACGGATCGTCGGACTCATGAGACTCCAGTACGAATTCGCGCGAACCGGGCGCGGTTGGGATGAGTACGCGGTGGCTCGTGCCCAGCTCGTCGCGCGCATGGGCGCGGCGCCCCGTACCTTTCCGGGCACGCCGAATGATCCGTACTGGCAATCCATTCGCAGGCTGTATTTCTACGACCCCGGACCGACATTGCGGCAGCTTCAGACGCCAGTACTCGCGCTGTTTGGAGAGCTGGACGACAATATCTTAGCCGAGAAGAACAAAAATGCCTGGGAGGCAGCTTTGAAGGCTGGCAACAACCGCGATTACACGCTCCGAATCATACCCAAGGCGGATCATCTCCAGCTTGAGGCGAAAGTCGGAAGCAACGCGGAAATGGCGTCGTTGCAACGATTCGCTCCAGCGTACTTTACTATCATTCAGGAATGGCTCGCGAAGAGGACGAGGAGCTTCAGACCGTCTCGATAACATCGCCGCTGGCCTGGGACGCTGCTACCGTCCTTGACTCGGACTGACGAACGTGCGAAACGGGTTCCATGTTGCATGCCCGCCTCTTTTCCCTCCTCCTGGCAGCCGCCGCAATTACCGGCGCACAGCAGCCTGCCCCATCAGTCGACAAGGCCGCCGCGCAGTGTCGTCTCACCGAACGAATCGTCGAGTCGAACGCTGCTCTGGCTGTGCGGAATCCGCAGGCGGCCCAGGGCGCCATCAATAGGATCAGACCTGTGCGAGATGCCTGCGCTGCTTTCCAGGCGGAACCCAACGCGCAAACCGTCGCCGCCGTAATCAGCGCTATGGGCGATTACGACCCTCAAACTCTGCCGCCCCAGGAGCGCCTCGCCAAACTCGAAGCCAAGGCCTCCGGCGCCAGTGGTCCCCAGCTTTTCTATCAGCTCGCCCCTCTTGCGAAAGCTGCCTTCGACGCTGGCGACCTGATCAAAGCCAGATCCTACGCCGACCAGCTTCTCGCCCTGGCGCCTCAATATCCTAAGGACTGGAATTACGGCAATGCCATCTACTATGGCCACATGGTATTGGGTCGCGTCGAACTTGCCCAAGGCAACACCATGCTCGCCGAACACCACCTGATCCAATCCGCCCAGACCACCGGATCGCCTCAGCTCAACACTTTCGGCCCGAACACATCGCTCGCCAAAGATCTACTGGAAAAAGGCGATACGGCTCCGGTCCTCCAATACTTCGCTCTCATTCAAACCTTCTGGCAGATGAACCGCGGCAAGCCCGCCGAATGGTCGGCCCAGGTGCAATCCGGCAAAATTCCCGACTTTGGCGCAAATCTGCTCTATTAGGTGGTCTGTCCCTCCGATTGCGCCATCAATCCCTCGCTTTTCGCGGCTAACCATCCTGACGTTTGCGTCGGGACTGGCCGGGATGTTCTGGCTCAAGTCGGTTTACCTGAGAGCCTTAAAGCCGCCATCATGAACCTACAACGTTGACGTCGTGTGGTGACTCTCTCTTTCAGAGTTCGCGCCTATGATCGCCACGCAAAAAACAATAAAGCCCACGCACAGGCTGTTAACAAGGCGGCCCGGATTTCCTGTATAACGATAGACCCACGGCGAAATAAAGGTCCAGACGCCGAGAATCGCATTGAACCAGCTCAGATTCGTAGCGGCAGGCCGATTGATCCGCATCAGAGCGAAGATGAAGATCAGCGCGCCGATGATCCAGCTGTTCCAGGCATCGAACTGTCCATACGCGCCATAGACCCATGGCGAAACGAAAAGCCAGATTCCGGCGAGAAGAGCGAGTAAGCTGGCTCCTTTCGCCGGATGAGCGCCAGTCTTGGCAGGTGTCATTTGTTGTACCTCTCTACTTAGAGAGACGTGTGGTTTCTGTCCCCGGGTTTGGCCACCTACGTGTGACGCGCCGCGAAAGCAGAGGAAATCGGTTTGATGTGGCGAAAAGAAGCGCAACCGCCGCAGCAATGTGATGAAGAGCGCGAACATCCCCGACAGAAATCTTTCGGCAGGGGAATCGATCATCCTCTGTTCTTCAGCCCTGATCATCCCTGAAACGCCACCGTCGCCACCGCATGCTCTTCGATCAGCGCCCGCAGCTTTTGCGGCGCACTTTCGTCGAGGATAATTTTCATCCGGCCCGTAGGTGTTCCACTGGCAGCCGCGCGCTTCGGCCGCGAAATCCAGAACGCTTTGGCTCAGCCGCAAATGGCCTGAACTTCATCTGACGGCGTGGACGAAGCCAAAGCCGTCCGCTGTTTGCCGCCGTCGCGTTGAAGAGTGTCGCCTAAACCTGCGTTGATGCGGACTTGTGAGCAATGCCCGGTCATCGGAAGAGGAAGTCCGCTCGCGATCGGGGAGCACACCGCAAATTCACGGAACCCGCTTGCGAACGAAGTTCCGCGATAAAGCGTCGCCGTATCCCGCGCGCCTATGTAACAAGATAGTTTCAAAACCAAAACAAAACAGTTAATGGCCGCGCGTAGGATAGCGGCGTGTGCTAACTTCACAAGGTCGAGTAGGCTTGCTCAGGGCTAACCCCTGAATCAGAATGTTTTTTCAACCTATCCCCATTCGTGTTCCGCACCGCGACCGCGGAGCTGGAACCGAAGGTATGACTATGACATGACTGGCTGGCATAAGCCCTGTCCTGAAGCCCGCAGCAAACCTGTCTGAATGGGAAAAATAGCTGTTGTTCCCTGGAACTCGGTCGTTCCGGCCGCGTTATTCTCCGTTCTCCCCCAACAAGACTGTCAAACCAAAGGAAACCACATTGAACGTCCATAAGGTCATTCACGATAAACGGCGCGCCCTGGTTGCCGCCGCCTGCATCGCGGTCTGTAGCGTCTCCGGCGCATTCGCCCAGAGCCCGCCGGTTTTCGCGCCCGGCGATATCCTTGTTAGCCGCACCACTTATACGGGCACGGCCAGCACGGTCCCATTTCCGGGTCTTTTACCCAACAACGCCGCATCCGTGGCGGACGGCTCCTTTCCGAACGTTTTCAATAATGAGACGCCCGATGGATCGTTCGGCGTGACCTCGCCGTTCTTCATCGATCGGATGACGATAACGGGCGGCTGGATCAGCACGATCCCGGTCAGCAGCGTGGTCTTTAATCAGCGCAACGTGAACGTTGCGACGAGTTTCCCGTCAAAGTCCGAACTCGGTCTGAGTCTTACTCCCGACGACGGCGGAATCACATTCATGGCATATGGTTCGGCGGCGAACGCGCTCGACGTCTCTAACGCGAATACTCCCGGCCATGTCGACATCACCAATCCGGTGAATGGGCAGGGTATTTTGATCAATCAGCGCGACATCATTGAATTGAGCGCTTCAGGCGCTGTGCAGGTCACCACCACCAACGCATATTCGGGTAACAACGGGCGCAACGTGGTGCTGGGCTCCAACGGCAACTACTTCACGGCCGGCAATGCAGGCAACAACGGCAAGAGCGTCACGTTCAAGTCGGGCGTTACCCTCACTTCCGGAAGCGCGGCTGTAGGCGTCCCGACGACCGCGAATCTTTTCGTAGGAACGCCCTTCAGCGGCGCGCAAATTCCCGCGGGCGCCTACATCACCAGCATCACGGGCGCGACTGCCTTCACGATCAGCGCGCCAGCGACCGGAGCGGCATCCGGCAATTACGTTGCGAACGCGGGCGCCGTGGAACTTGCCGGTATCAGCTTCCTCAGCGGCGCCAGCACGATCGCTGTTACCGACACCTCAAAGCTCGTGCCAGGGATGCCGCTCGCCGGCACAGGGTTGACAGGCGCACACATCCTGTCGGTCACCGACGCAACTCACTTTGTCGCAAGCGCTCCGGCGAGCGCAAATTCTGACGCTAACGGCTATACCGCGTCAGTCTCCAACTCCATGCTCAGCGACGACACGGGCGTGCAGACGATCCAGAAAAGCGTCAATGACACAGCCGGGACAGGCACGGGCATCCTCGACGCAATGACCAACAGCACTGTAGTGGGCAAGGTCAATGGTGTTTATGGTTCGGCGACGGGCTACCAACGCGGATTTTCGATGACCCAGATTGGCGACCCTGCCGACAAATCCGGCAAGGACGATAACTTCCGCGGAATCGTGAGTTATAAAGACACGCTCTATGTCACCAAGGGCAGCGGCGGAAACGGTCTCGATGCTGTCTATCAGGTCAACCCGAACGGCGGCGCATACGTTCCTCCGGGTTCCAGCGCTGGACTTCCGGCCAGCGCAAACGCCAGCGCCGCCAGCATCAATCCGCTGCCGGGCTGGCCACTCACGAGCACAGGAGCAAATGAGGGTTGCGCCACCGCCAAGCCGCCTTGCAGCCCTGTACCAACCGTCTATCACCCGTTCGGCATCTGGTTCGCCAACGACACTACGCTTTACGTCGCAGATGAGGGCTTGCCCGGCGTCGGTAACGCTGCGGCCGGCGGGCTACAAAAATGGATGTACAACGCCGGAACCAGCCAGTGGGAATTGAAATACACGCTTGCGACGAGCACTATCTCCAGCTACACAGTAAATGGGATTGGGCCCCTGCAGGCGGCCGGCCTCCGGAACATTGCCGGTATCGACAATGGCGACGGGACCGTAACAATCCTGGGTATCACTTCGACCACCGGCCAGACGCTGAACGACGAAGGAGCGGATCCCAACCAGCTCGTATCCATCACCGACAGTCTTGCCGCCACCACGCTGCCCTCGGAATCGTTTACGGTCGTCGAGACAGCGGCGTACGGCGACGCATTGCGCGGAGTCGCCTATGTCCCCGGCGGCAGCCTGAGCTCGCTCGTGGGCGAGTTGTTCGCAGCGGGGATGATCGACAATGCGGGAGTAGCCAACGCCCTGACCAGTAAATCGGACGCAGCCGCTTCACAGACCGCGCAGGGAAACACGACAGCCGCAAAGAACCAGCTGAACGCGTTCATAAATCAACTGAACGCTCAGGTAGGACAGCACCTGACCCAGCAGGCTTATGACCTGTTGAAAGCGGCGGCGCTCTTCTATATCAGCCGTCTGCCGTAACAGAAACTCCCGAATCGCGCCGCGTAGTTGAGTGGTTCCGCACTACGCGGCGCGTAGCCTGTAAGAGCCGCTGGTTGTCTGTTCTTCCGATTTCGTAACCACTTCCTCGCGCTCCGATCCTAGTGTGATGTTTCTGAAATCTCTTTACCTATTGACAGGAAGGTGGTCGAGCCAGACGATGGTGGCACAGGCTTCAGCCTGTGGGTTTTCAGCTGCCGGATTAGTACAGGCACTTCGGAATCAGGACACTAGGCTAGAGCGGCTGCCGTAATCTCCTTTCAAGCTGCGAGCGATAGCTGCGGCTAATCCGGCAGCGCGAGCCATTCTTCAAAACCACCTCGAACTCGCCATGAGAAATCGCTTCGAGATGCTGGACGCTCTCGATATTGACGATCGCCGAGCGGTGGACGCGAACGAAGCGCACGGGGTCCAGTTTCTCCACCAGTTCGAGCAGGGTCGCGCGGTAGGGGATTTCAGCTGCGCCGGCATGCAGGCTTACGTACACGCCAGCCGCCTCGATCCAGTCGATATCCCTGGCTCTGATAAAGCGCGTCGTCCCGCCGGATTTCACCACGAAGCGGTCCAGCCAGCCGTCCCGCGCGCCAACTCGCGAAATCATGTCGAGCATGCGTTGGCCGAACTGGCCAAGGCCTCGTTCGTTGAGACGAGCCTTCACCCGAACCATGGTCGCCTCAAACCGTTCATCGCTGAACGGCTTTAGCAGATAGTCCAAAGCGTTTAGGTCAAAGGCCCGGATGGCGTGCTGGTCGTACGCCGTAACGAAGACAGTCAGGGGCATCTCCGCCCCCACCGCCTCGATCACGCCCAAGCCGTCCAACTCCGCCATCTGCACGTCGAGGAACACTAGATCGGGCCGCTCGCGGCGAAGCATGTCTGCGGCCGCCATTCCGTTCCCGGCCTCCAGAATTTCCCCGATTTGCGGGTCGTTACGCAGCAGATCGATGAGCCGTTGACGAGCGGGCGTTTCGTCATCAACAACCAGCGCGCGGATTGGCTCGGGCTGTGGCGGCGTCATTTCACTCCCAAAAGGTTGAACGGCAATGCGATCTCCACTTCCGTCCCGCCACCGGTCCGATTCCGGATTGCGAACCGGCTGGCTCCGTTCGGGTGAAGCTCCACCATGCGTTGCCGCGTCACGGCAAGTCCCACGCCGGGCGACGTCTCCGGATTGTACTCCTTCGGGAGCCCAACGCCATCGTCAAGTACGCGAATCTCCAATCGATTGCCGGCGCGGGCAGCGCAAATAGTCACCGTTCCGCCCGAGGAGCGGGCGGAGATTCCGTGCCGGATGGCATTCTCCACCAGCGGCTGCAGTATCAGACCGGGCACCAACGCAAGTTTCACCTCCTGGTCGACGCGGATTTCGACCTTCACATGATCTCCGAATCGGATCTGCTGAATCGCAAGATAATGGCGCAGCGACGCCAACTCCTCCGCCAGCGGCACTTCCTTTTTATCCTTGGAGTCCAGCGATGCGCGCAGGAGATCACCCAGATGCTCGATCATTCTCCTGGCAAGCTTAGGATCGCGCTCCACCTGAGAAGAAATCGTATTCAAAGCGTTGAAGAGGAAATGCGGTTCCAGCTGCATCCGAAGGGCATTCAGGCGAGCCTCGGCGAACTGCCTTTCCAACCGCTCCACACGCAGCTCGCCGGTGAGGTACTGCTCGTAATACCGAAACGCCTGCCAGCCGACGACGATCAGCAGGTAGACAAGCCAGTTCCATAAGAACATCGCCGCCGCGCTGGGAAGGAGTCGGGCATTCAGCAGAACTCCCCATGCGCCAATACCGAGCGCTGCGTGAATCGCTGCGACCAGGTAAATGAAGGCGCCTGTGAAGAACAGACTCAAAACCAGATGAGCGAGGACGCGGCGAGGGAGTTGCTTGCTGGAAACAGGCAAGCGGCGGTCGACGGCGACAATCAATGGTGTCAGCAGCCCCCATGACCACCATTGCGCCAGCGAACCAAGCAGAATTCGCCATTCTCTGTGCGTCGAGAGACTCGGGAGCGCGAACAGCAATCCGACCGCGGTCCATGCGGCGGCGCCGATCAGATACCGGCGGAGTCTGTGCGAGCGCGATCGATCCGGGCCCATGCTCCAGTTCTAACGCAGTGTCTCGCTCTTTAGCTTGCTCAAAAGGGTATCGAAGCGGACCCAGTAGATCCCGCAGTCCTTTTCGCTCGTTCCCCAGCTATAGAAGAGGTACTTACCATCCGGCGTCACGTATTGCCCCCAACGATGCGCGAGACCGTTGTTGATCCTGGGGCCGAGACTCACGGGCGCCGTCCATGTGAGGTCGGGTTTACGGAAGGACATGAAGAGTTCAGATTCGAAATCCTTGGTTTCATGAGCGCTGACGATGATGTACGATTCGTCGGGAGCGATGTAGAGGTCGCCGTTAAAGCCCGGTTCATTGACCGGACGCCCCAGGCTCTGAACGACCGGTTTGCCGTTTGATGTGGTGATGACACTGAAGGCGAACGTGATTCCGTTTTTCACGTCCTCGGCATCGGGCTCGCTGCCGGCGTAAAACTTGCCGCTGGCGGTCGGCATGAAATCGTAAACGCCGAAGGCTCCGACCAGAAGGGGCGCGGGTTCGCTCCAGTTGGAAGCGTTCCTTTTCGACTGCCACACGTTTCGCATTCCGCCTTTTCTTATGTAAAGCGTGTTGCCATCCAGCGACAGCGTCGGTGACATGAATTGTTCCGCGAGTACTTCGGGTTTGCTCCAGCGGTGGTCAGCGTACCGCATCACACGCACCTTCGAATGTTCTCCGCTCTTCCACGAATCATTCTGCGTGAAATAGAATTCCTTCCCATCGCGCGAAAATGCTACCCGGCCCATCACGAAAGATCCCTTGTCGGCCAATTGACCCGGCGCAAATTCCTTGGGCGTATCCGATGGCGGCCTTTGACCCAGATAAGCGTCGGGGCTGTCCCAAAGATTTTCTTGCGCCTGGAGCAGCGTGAGAGCGCAGGATGCCCACATTGACGCGGCCAGAATCGTCCTCGCCGCCACTGGGAGCAGACTCCACGAACCAACAGCGAATATCGTCTTCATCGGTCCGAGCGTACTGCTCGTCGGCCATGTCGGTCGAGCGAAATGTTGCCAACCGGACTCTTCTGTTCTCAACCGGATTCCTGTGCTGTGATCAGGCCGCCTTGAAATCCGTCTGTGTATAGTTTTATCGGCCTTTATTCTTAAGTCGCTCAGCAGTTTACGCAGCGCGCCTCTTAGCGCCGCTCGACCTCATGCAATCCTCCGGACAAAAGGCGGGGAGCGTTCCCCCCGCCAAGCCTATGCCGGCCGGCAGGCTATTTGCGGGCCGGAGGACCTCAAAATCCTCCGGCTGATGAAACGGTACGTCGAATCGATTCGATGAATAAGTCTTCCCGGAAGTCGGAGCTTCCAGCGGAAACGAAATCCGGGACCGGCGTTGCGAACCGGTCTGAAAGAAATCAGAGCCCGGCGTAGCCACCAGGCTGCGCCGGGCCGCCCGCGTCACAGCATAAGTGTCTACATACTCCCTATCCGAGGACTCTATGAGAAAATCCACCGTCAACAAAGCCAAACTCCAGGCCGGCCGCGACAAAACCACCTGCCAGGTCGCTGTCATGAGCGAGCATGATCGCGCCGTCTACTTCGACTTCATCCAGGCGTGCATCGACGACCTGAACCCCCGCAACCATCTCGAACGTCAGTTCGCCCGCCGCATCGGTCAGGACAACTGGCGCCTCAACCGCCTCCACGCCATCGAGGAAAACATCTTCACCTGGGGACACTCCGGCCCCTACAAAGACATCACAGCCGAACACCCCCAGATCCACCACGCCATGGTCCAGGCCCTCACCTTCATACACGACCCGCGCCTCTTCGCCTTGATCGCGCTCTACGAAGCCCGCATCACGCGCAACATGCACGCCAACCTGAAGATGCTCTTCCACCTTCAGTCCCTGCCAAAACCCGAAAACCGCATGCGCGAGGAAGTCGCCATCGCCTCCGCAGTCGCCGGGGTACCCGAAACAGCCCGAGCCGCCAATGGGGAGTTCGTTTTGCAACACGCCAAAGAGGCCGCCTGAGTTCGTTTTGTAGATACGCCGTCGCGTTCCGCTTTGGTTCTCCGAACCAGGTTCGTCTTGTAACCAGCCGTTGGGCCCGCGCACGAGTTCGTTTTGCAGCCGTCAATGGGCAAACTCTGCGCGACCATAGAGCCTATGATCGAGATGGTTTACCGCGACCTGGCGGAATTCGGCCTGCTCTTCATCACACCCGAAGCTCCGGCCTACGCGGTCAGGGTCAGGGAGATCCAAATCGCTCCATGGCCCTTCGGACCGGCGATCGATACGCCACCGGAGCGTGCGGCTGTGCTCGAGAACCACACGCAAAGCGCAATCGTCACCCTGACCTATGTCTGGCGGTATACGACTGCAACCGGCGAAACCCGAACAAGCCATCATTCAAACCTTGGTTCGAGTAGACAAATGGACGTACTGACCGGCCGGGAGAAGGCGGTTCGGGACCTGGCGACGTTCATTTTGCCTGGTGCGAGACGGCTCATTACGGAACGCGGAATGTTCGGAGACAATCGTTCCGTGCTCGCAGTCGAGGCCACGGGCGGCGGGGGGCGCGGATGGGTGGGCAGCGGCGCGGGAAGAGGAGTCGAGTCGAACGATTTCGTGAAAATCGCGCTGGAACTCGACGTGGCGATTCTCGAGGACGGGCTCTGTGTGGGCCCTGACGGAGTCGGTTTGCGGGAAAGCCTGACCGAGCAAATGCAAACACAGTCTGATATGGCAAAGGAAATCACCAAAGCGCTGCGCGGCGGCGCGGGCCGGGGCCGGATCTTCGAAATGCTTCTCCCGCTGGCGCGCCATACTCGCCCGGCGCCGCCACTCGCGCCCGGCGTGTCGAATGTCCCATCGATGGTCGGTCGCAGCCACGGCGGACATCCTCATCTGTTGTCGATGTTCGCGAGTTCTTCGGTCCAGCAGTTGATCAACGCGGACGACGCGAGACTGTTGGCATGGTTTGACGAAGCCGCGGCCATTTCTCCGTTGCGGCTGCATCCGCCGGAACAATAGCGCGCTAGTGTGATGTTTCTGAAATCTCTTTACCTATTGGCAGGAAGGTGGTCGAGCCAGACGATGGTGGCACAGGCTTCAGCCTGTGGGTTTTCGGCTGCCGGATTAGTACAGGCACTTCGGAAT